>Ga0335069_10000928_pt1 | contig 47199 bp, 40 predicted proteins | sample Lox_Sample_11_FD_206714 | JGI IMG/M metagenome (GOLD analysis project Ga0335069, IMG submission 206714) | Soil microbial communities from Loxahatchee National Wildlife Refuge, Florida, United States - Lox_Sample_1.1 | ecosystem: Environmental > Terrestrial > Soil > Wetlands | place: USA... | reverse complement strand
CGTCGGGAGAGCTGACAAGGAGTGCGTGATGAGCCACTGGTCGCGGGCTGTGCTCGGATGCGCCCTGCTCGGGCTTGCGGGTTCCGCCCGGGGACAGCTACCGGACGGCGCCCGTGCGGCCGTGCTCATGGCGAGCCGCTACGAAGTGCTCCCCAACCTCGTGTATCGCGTGGCGAGCGGTCGGGAGCTCAAGCTCGACGTTTACCGACCGCGAGAGGTGATCGGTCCAGTCCCCGTGGTCCTTTTCATCCACGGGGGCGGGTGGGTAGCTGGCAACAAGGAGGCGGCCGCGCTGCTGCTCCTGCCCTACCTGGCGATGGGCTGGGCCGCGGTCAACGTGGAGTACCGCCTGGCCGAGGTCGCGCCCGCGCCGGCGGCGATGGAGGACTGCCGATGCGCGCTCCACTGGATCGGCCGGAACGCAAAGGCATATGCGTTCGACACGTCCAAGGTCGTGATCACGGGCGGCTCCGCAGGGGGGCATCTGGCGCTCGCGACGGCCATGGTTCCGCCCGCGGCCGGGTACGACAACGCCTGCGCGGCCGAGGACGACCCCTCGTGGACGGGTCCCTGGGCAGACCCGGCGCCGAAGGTGGTCGCGGTCGTGAACTGGTTCGGCATCACCGACGTCGCGGCCATGCTACAGGGGCCGCAGATCCGCTCGTACGCGGTCTCCTGGCTGGGCGCCCAGTCCGACCGCGAGGGGCTCGCGAAGCAGGTCTCCCCGATCTCCTGGGTACGGGCCGGGCTGCCGGCGGTCCTCACCATCCACGGGGACGCGGATCCGGTCGTTCCGTACGCGCAAGCCACGCGCCTCCATGAAGCGCTGACAAAGGCGGGGGTGCGGAACCAGCTCCTGACGGTCTCGGGCGGCAAGCACGGCAGGTTCAGCGCGGAACAGAACCTGGTCGCCTACGAGACCATCCAGCGGTTCCTCGCGAGCCTCGGGCTGGATGCGGTTCGCTAGGGGACCCGAGGGCGCTCGACGCCACTCGGTCGTCCGGGCCTTGATCGGAGCTTCGCGACCGGCGAACCTCGCACGATGCAGACCCGATTCGCGCTCGCGCTGACCGCGCTTCTCGGAGCCGCGACCCAGCGCGCCTGCGGTCCTGGGTCGGCGACCGCCGGCGGCGCCATCGTCGCCCCGTGGGAGGAGGCCTGCCGGGGCCGCTCCTGCGGCGACTCCTGCGGCTACTGCCCTGCCGACGCGGACCCGGCGAGCTGCCCCGTGCCGACCGTGGCACCGACGGCGTGCAACGTCCGCGGGCAGTGCGCGACAGCAGGAACCTTCCTGTGCGAGGGCGAGACCTGCACGAAGCGTGCGTGCGGCGTCTCCTGCGACGGACCGTGCCCATATGGCACTCCGTGTCCCGCCCCGGTGGTGTGCGACGGAAATGGGTCTTGTGGGCCGGCGCCCGGTCCTTGTACGGCGTCGCCCGCGCCCCTGCCCGCGTGCGGTACCGCGAACTGCGGCGACCCCTGCGCGGTCGAGCCACCGTGCCGGGCGACGGGCTGTCTCGCTCCCGCCCGGCTCGGCCGCTGCGACGACTCGGGGCAGTGCGTCCCGCTACCGGCCCTGGTCGTCTGCGCTGGTGGGGATCCGGCCTGTGCGGGGAAGGCCTGTGGAGAGGACTGCGACACCTGCGGCGGAGCGTGCGCCCACCCGTATGCCACGGCGTGCGATCTGGCTGGCCGGTGCCTGCCGGAGGGGCCCTACCTCTGCTATGACCCGTGCGCCGGCTTGGCCTGCGGCGCGCCTTGTCGCCTCTGTCCCCCGGGGGCGACCGACTGTGTCGAGTCCGCCCTGGCGCGAGCGTGCGACCGGCAGGGCGTCTGCGCGCCGGCGCCCGCGACTTGCCCCTGAAGCGGCGACCGCCATGCAGCGCGATGGCGCGGCCCCGGCCCGGACCGCCGCGCGTGGCGGGGGCGCCGGCGGGAAGGTCACGCCGGGCGGGTGAGGAGGAGCCCGCGCCGGCTTGGAGCGCGGCGGGCACGAGATCCCGCGAGGCCCGCGCCCCCCGCCCGGGCCCCCGTCGCTCGCACCCGCCGCGAGCGAACTCATACCCAGGGGACGGACTCAGAGAGTGATGGGGGCAGAGGGCCAGGGCGACCTCGCCGCCGGAGCGGGAGCCGAAGCTCGCGACTTCACTCGGTTTGGCGCTCCGGTCCCGGGACTGCCCGGACGTCGTCGCGCGGCGCGTCGCGGACGCCCGAAGCCGCCTGCAAGCGCAGGCATGCTCGCCACCGCGCCGGATGAGGGATCATTTTCCGGTGCCTCGAGGGCCGCCCGTCGATAGTCAAGGAGCGCCACTGCTCGGGAGCCCAACCATGATCGCCGCCTTCCTGCTCCTCGCCATCGGCGCGTCGGATGCGCAATCCACGCCTCAGACGCCGCCCGCCGCACAGAAGCGCCCCGTGACCCGCGAGTACCACGGCGTGAAGGTCGTCGACGACTACGACTGGCTGGAGAAGGACGACGCGGCCGTGCGGGCGTGGAGCGATGCGCAGAACGCGGCCGCGCGTGCCTTCCTGGACCACATCCCGGGGAGGCAGAGCCTGAGCAAGAGGGTTGGCCAGCTCGTCCGTTCGAGCGGGACCCGGTACTTCGGGCTGAGCGACCATGAGGGGGTGATCGTCGCCGGCCGGTCCGATCCGGCCAAGAAGCAGGCCGAGCTCGTGCGGCTTCCGTCGGCCGAGGCGCCCGAGGCCGCGCAGATCATCCTCGACCCAAACGCGATGGACCCGTCGGGGCACACCGCGATCGACTTCTGGTCGGTGTCGCTAAATGGGAAGCTCGTCGCAGTGTCGCTCTCGAGGAATGGTTCCGAGGACGGGGACCTGCACGTCTACGACGTGGCGACGGGGAAGGAAATCGACGGTGTCATCCCGCACGTGAACAACGGGACGGCCGGGGGCAGCGTGGCCTGGAACACCGACGGGTCAGGCTTCGTCTACACCCGCTACCCGCGAGGCAACGAGCGCCCTCCCGAGGACGCCGGCTTCTACCAGCAGATCTGGTTTCACAAGCTCGGAACGCCCACCGAGCAGGACGTCTACGAACTCGGCAAGGACTTTCCCCGGATCGCCGAGATCGCTCTCGAGTCGACCCGGGACGGACGCTACGTCCTCGCACAGGTGAAGAACGGCGACGGAGGGGAGGCAGCGTTCTGGCTGCGCGCCGCGACGGGCGGATGGCGGCAGCTGTCCCGCTTCGAGGATCAGGTGGTGGAAGGCAGGACCGGCTGGGACGGGGCCGCCTACCTTCTCTCCCGGGCCGGCGCCCCGAAGGGCAAGATCCTGCGAGTCGACCTCGCGAAGCCCTCGCTCGAGAAGGCCCAGGTGGTCGTGCCGGAGGGCGACGGGGCGATCCTGGGTTTCGTGCCGACCTCGAAGGCGCTCTACGTGGTGGACCTGCTCGGAGGCCCGGGGCGCATCCGCATGTTTCCCCTCGGCGGCGGCGAACCGCGAGAAGTGCGTGTCCCGGAGGTGGCGACCATCCACGAGGCCGATCCGATGCAGAACGGGGACGTCCTCTTCGAGGTGGTGACGTACCTGAAGCCCCCGGCCTTCTACCGCACGGACGCGAGCGGCACGGGGCTCGTCCCGACCAAGCTCGCCATGACCTCCGTCGCGGACTACTCCGACTGTGAGGTCGTCCGCGTCTACGCCCGCTCGAAGGACGGGACGCGCGTCCCGGTCAACGTCATCCGCCGCAAGGGCATCCGGCTCGACGGACGCAACCCCACGATCCTCTGGGGTTACGGCGGGTACGGGGCCAGCGAGACGCCAAACTTCTCCACCACGCGTCGGGCTTGGATGGACGTGGGAGGGGTGTACGCGGTGGCGAACATCCGCGGGGGAGGGGAGTACGGGGACGCGTGGCACCGGGCCGGGAACCTCACTCGCAAGCAGAACGTCTTCGACGACTTCTTCGCCGCCGCAGAGCTCCTGGGCGCCCAGGGCTACGCCGACAAGGAGCACCTCGCGATCATGGGAGGCAGCAACGGGGGCCTCCTCATGGGAGCGGAGCTGACCCAGCACCCCTCGAGCTTCAAGGCGGTGGTGTCCGCGGTGGGCATCTACGACATGCTGCGCGTCGAGGGAACTCCGAACGGGGCGTTCAACGTGACCGAGTTCGGGACCGTCAAGGATCTGGAGCAGTTCAAGGCACTCTACGCGTACTCTCCGTACCACCACGTCGTCGACGGGCAGGCCTATCCCGCGGTCTTGTTCCTTACCGGGGCGAACGACCCGCGTGTCGATCCGTGGCATTCGCGCAAGATGGTTGCCCGGCTGCAGGCCGCGAACTCGGCGAAGACCCCGGTCCTTCTGCGCACGAGCTCGTCCTCCGGCCACGGCATCGGGAGCTCTCTCGACGAGATCATCGCCGAGCGGGTGGACATGTACGGGTTCGTCATGGCGGTGATGGGGATCGACTACGATCGCTACGCCCCGCGCTGAGGGAGAAGCAGGCGAGCGGCTTCGCCGACGGCGGCGCCCATCGAGTAGGATCCGAGCTGGCGTGACAGCGGACCCGTGCACCCGGCAGCAGGCCCTGCGTACCCGCCCGGGCCGCACGGCGGGCCGAGGGGACTCGCCTCGCGGTGCGCCTTCGCCCCCCGCGCTCGCCATGAGACGGGGACGGCGGTGAGCGCCAGAAGCGACGAGCGCGCGAACGCCGCAGGGCCAATCCTCCGGGCCGACCACCTCTGCCGAGAGATGGCGGGTCGCCGCATCGTCGACGACGTGTCGTTCCCGGTCGAGGAGGGAGAGGTGCTCGCGCTCGTCGGACCGAGTGGGGCGGGGAAGTCGTCCCTGCTGCGGCTCCTCGACCGGCTGGACGAGCCCACCTCGGGGACGGTGTTCCTGTCCGGGGTCGACTACCGGACGATACCACCCAGGGACCTCCGGCGAAGCGTGGGAATGGTGATGCAGGCCGCCGCGCTCTTCCCCGGGACGGTCGCCGACAACGTGCGGTTCGGGCCCCACCAGCACGGCCGCGATCTGCCTGACGCGCAGGTGTACGAGCTCCTAAAACAGGTGGGCCTCGCCGGGTTCGCGTCGCGGCCAGCCGACCGCCTGTCCGGCGGCGAGGCCCAGCGCGTGAACGTCGCTCGCGCGCTCGCGAACGAGCCCCAGGTCCTCTTGCTCGACGAGCCGACGTCGGCGCTCGACGAGGGGTCGAAGCTGGGGGTGGAGGAGCTCATCGCCGCCATCGCCCGGGACCGCTCCCTCACCTGCGTCATCGTCACCCACGACATGGCCCAGGCGGCGCGCATCGCCACACGGGCACTGGTGATGGAGGCCGGGCGGATGCGCCGCATCGGTCCCGTACGCGAGGTCCTCCATGCTGAGGCACGTCTTCCCTGACCCGCTCGCCCTGGGGCTCGCACAGGCGGCCCTCGTCTCGCTCGCGGCGCTCGCCGTGGCCCTCCTCGCGAGGCGCCGACGCATCCACGTGGTGCAAAGCGTCGCGGTGGCCCTCGCGCGTGGCCTCGTGCAGATCTGTGCCATCGGCTCGGTGCTCCTGGCCATGCTCCACGGCCCGCGGTGGCTCGCGGGGATTGCCCTCGTCGGAATGGTGGGCGCGGCCGCCATCACGGCGGCGCGGCGCGCCCGGGCCGTGCCCGGCGCGCTCCGGATCGCCGCGCTCGCCATTCTCTCCGGTGCCGGCAGCGTCCTCGTGCTCACGGTGCTCGCGGGTGCAGTGGACCCGACGGTCACGAGCCTCGTGCCGGTGGGTAGCATGCTCATCGCGAGCGCCATGAATGCGGTCGGGCTTGCGCTGGAGCGCTTTCGCTCCGACGTGGTTGCGCACGCATCTCACGTGGAGAGCGCACTCGCCCTTGGCGCGTCGCCGGAGGCGGCGGCCGAGCCGTACGTGCGCGCCGCATTCCAGGCGAGCCTGCTCCCGGCGATCGACAACCTGAGATCCCTGGGGATCGTGTGGATCCCGGGGCTCATGACGGGCATGGTCCTCACGGGAACGCCGCCCGTCCAGGCCGCCGTCTACCAGTTCGTCGTCATCGCCATGATCTTCAGCTCGTCGGCCCTCACCTGCTTGGTCGCGACCTCGCTCGTGCGGGCCGGCGCGTTCTCTCCGGCCGAGCAGCTGCTCTTGCGGGGCGACGCGCACCCCTGAGGCCCCGCGGGGGTCCGTGTGGCCGGGCTAGGCTCCCCCGAGATAGCGCGCGACCGCGGCCCGGCACGCCTCGCGGGCCGACGGGGTGGCGCGCAGAGGTTCGCCGTATGACACCGTGATGCGGGAGCCGGGAAGGGGCAGGAGCTTCCGGTCCCACGTCGGCAGGCGAATGGCGCGGCTGCACTCGACGCGCAAAGCGACGATCGGAGCCCCGGTCTGCTCGGACAGGATCAGGACGCCGTCCTTCACGTGTCTTGCCGGGCCGTGCGGGCCGTCCGGGTTCAGGAAGGTGGGGAGGCCGTCGCGCACCTCGGCAACCAGGGTGGCGAGGGCGGCCTGGCCGCCGTGGCCGGACGATCCCAGGACGAGCCTTCTGACGCCCATCCAGCGCAGGAAGAGATGGATCCCGCGCATGTACCAGAGCGGGTGGTTCATCCAAACGTACGGACGTGGGTAGGGCATGGCCGCGACGAAGTAGGGGATGAGCGCTTCGTGCCAGGCACAGGCGATATGGGTGGCTTCGCCGAAGCCGGCCGGCCGCCCGACGTGCTCGACGCGGACGGTAAGCTTCAGGATGCCCCACAGGATCCCGATCGCCGTCGCGGTAAGGACGCCGAGGACGTGGATGAGCAGTCGGGCGGGGAGGGGCGCGGAGTCGACCCGCCACCGCCGCCCGCCGGGACCGCGCCGCCTGGCGTCCGGGTCGTCGCGATCGCCCATGCTCACTGGCCGCCTTTCGTCCGCTCGACGGGTCGCGGTGCGCAGCATAGCAACGCCGCGATGCCGGCACCTCCCCGGTGGGGCTGCGCGGCGTCGCCGGAGACCGCTCCCCTTCGCGTCGAAGAGCCAAGCGCGGCGCCCAGCGCGCCGACCGGGTAGGATGAGCCAGTGAACGAGATCCCCCGCACACCGCGCACGACCCTGCATCGCCGAAGTGGCCGCGGTTCGTACGATCGCGACCTCATCTACTCGATCCTGGACGAGGGGCTCGTCTGCCACGTCGGATTCGCCGTGAACGGCGACCCGTACGTCACTCCGACCACCTACGCGCGCATCGGGGATCGCCTCGTCATCCACGGCTCGACCGGCAGCCGGACGCTCCAGGCACTGGCGGCCGGTGCACCCGCCTGCGTGACCGTGACGCTGCTCGATGGACTCGTCCTCGCCCGGTCGGCCTTCCACCACTCGATGAACTATCGGTCCGTGATGATCCTCGGGACTGCCGCGGCCGTGGAGACGCGGCAGGCGAAGCGGGAAGCGCTGCGGGCGGTCGTCGATCACGTGGTGCCGAAACGGTCCCAGGACGCGAGGCCGCCGGGCGATGCCGAGGTCGACGGAACGCTCGTCGTGGGGTTCCCGATCTCCGAGGCATCGGCCAAGGTGCGGACCGGCCCGCCGATCGACGACCCCGAGGACATGCGGCTCGGATGCTGGGCGGGGGTGATACCGCTGTCCCTCGCCGCCGGGGCGCCGGTCCCGGATCCGCATCTCGCGCCCGGGTGTCCGATCCCCGACGCGGTCGCCTCGTACACGCGACGCTGATCCGAGGGGATGCCTGCCGCCCCTCCCCCGCGGGGAAGGCGAGGCCCGGCGCGCCTCAGGGCGACGCCTGGATCTTCGACAGGATGTGATTGAACCAGTTCTGGACGCCGCCCCAGGCGTCGGACCGTCCCTGGCCCGTGGCGTCCAGCCAGACGACGAAGGCGATCGCCGTCACGTTCGGGTCGTCGGCGACGAAAGTCGCGACCCCACCTCCCTCCTTGCCTCGGGGGAGCTCCCGCGCCCTCGGGAGGAGGAAGCGCAGCCCCCCCTCACCGTCCCCCTGCGATGTCCAGGATGGCCCCGGTGACGTAAGAGGACTCGGGGGAGAGCAGCCACAGCACCCCTTCGGCCACCTCCCGCGTCGTGCCAGGCCTCCCCATCGGGATCGAGGGCGCGAGGCGCCGCGCCCGGCCCGGGTCGCCGGCGACAGCGTGCAGCCCCGTGTCGACGAGGCCGGGCGACACCGCGTTCACGCGGATGCCCTCGGCGGCGACCTCCCGCGCGAGGCCGACCGTGAAGGTATCGACGGCGCCCTTGGATGCCGCGTAGTGGACCCACTCGCCTGCACCGCCGAGGCGGGCCGCTCTCGAGGAGACGTTGACGATGGCGCCGCCCGCGCCGCCGCGCCTCGTCGACATGCGGCGAACGGCCTCGCGCGCGCAGAGGATGGTCCCGGTGACGTTCACCGCGAGAACGCGGGCGATCGTGTCCGCGGCGACCTCCTCGACGCGGGAGAACCCGCCCGTCACGCCGGCGCAGTTCACGAGCCCGCCGATCGGTCCGAGCTGCGCCTCGGCGGTGGCAAAGAGCCGGAGGACGTCGTCCTCGCGAGCCACGTCTCCGGCCACCGCCAGGGCACGGACCCCGCTCGCGCAGGCGTCGCGCACGGCCTCCGCCGCGGCCGCGTGGTCGGAGAGGTAGTTCACGGCGACGTCCAACCCCCGGGCGGCCGCGAGCCGTGCCACGGCCGCCCCGATGCCGCGGCCGCCTCCGGTCACGACCAGCGCGCCGCGTCGGGGAGGAGCCGGGCCGGTCACGGGGCAGCCTCCCGGCGCGAGCGCGGCGCCCCGGTCCGGCGCCCGGCCCGGGGCCGGCGCCGGGCCGCAGGGCGGGCCGGGTGCCCGATGGTATGGGCGTACAGCGCGCGCTGGCCGGGGCGCAGGCGAAGCGCGGTCGCCAGGGCGCGAGCGTCGCAGTTGTGGAACCAGGACGAGAGGCCGGTGGCGGCGGCGTACAGCTCCACGTTGGCGGCGATGAGGCCGACGGCCACGCTCGAGTACGACCTTTGGATGTCCGCGTCGCGCAGGCCCGGCTCCTGGAACGGCGCGGCCCGGTACCTCGCGACGTCGGCGACGTAGACGAGGTGCACCGGCGCCGCGCCGAGCATCCCGCGCTGTCCCGGGGTGATCGCGAGATGTCGGTGGTCTCCGGAAGCGACCGGGAGGAGCTCATGGGCGGCCCCGTCGTACCGGTAGATCCCCTCCGGCAGGGCGGCATACACGTCGATCTCCTGCGCGTTGCTCGCGGATCCGGCCGTACGGCCGATGCCTCCGAAGGGCCCACGCCCCATCCGCCGGTTCACGCCGAAGGCCGCCCAGAGGGTCTCGGAGATCTCGCGAGAGGTGAGCGGGACGGGCCCGATCGCCCGGTCCGTCTTCCGAGCCCAGAGCGCGCCGAGGACGGAACGGCCTCCTGTCCGGCGCGGGCGCGGGAGGTGGAGCGGTGCGAGCCTCCGCCGGCGAGATGGCGTGTCCTCGGATGCCCTCGTGCCCATGGCCGCGCGCCCTGTCGCTGCCCCGTTCTCCGTTCCAGGGTCCCCTTGTCCACGGCCGACGCGCGGCGTCGCGGCGACGCGCGGCGATCAGGTCTCTTTCCCGGGGAGTGTCCGGCGTGCCCGCGCGCCCGTCAAGCGGTGCGAGCGCCCGAGTCATTGTTAAGCTTCATGAATCTGGACGCATTTTCGGAACTGCCCCGTATAAGATACTCCGATGCCCGGTCGGGGCGGACGCGGGCGTCGGCCGAGCTCGGCCGGGGAAGCAGGATGCCCCGCGAGGCGTTGACGGCACGGGAGCGCTGCCCGGTTTCGCCCCCGGCCTCCGCCCCGGCCACCCGCGTTGGGACCGAGTCGAAGGAGCTCGCATGAGGAGAAGCCGTTGGGTCGGTGTGGGGTTGGTGGTCGCAGGCGTCGCCGTGGCTGCATGGCTCGTTCACTTGCGGTCGGTGAAGGGCACTGCAGGAGGCGCGCCGGGCGGCGACGCCCGTGCCCCGCGCCCCGTGCCGGTGATATCGGCCACCGCCGTCCGGCGCGACGTCCCCGTCTGGCTCGAGGGCCTGGGCACGGTGACCGCGAACAAGACCGTGACCGTGAAGACCCAGGTGGACGGCGTGCTCGTCAGCGTGCCGTTCCGCGAAGGACAGATCGTGAAGTCCGGCGACCTCTTGGCGCAGGTCGATCCGCGGCCCTTCCAGATCCAGCTGCAGAACGCCCAGGGAGCGCTGGAGCGCGACCAGGCGCTGCTCCACAACGCGAACCTGAACGTCGAGCGGGACAAGCCGCTCGTCGAGAAGAAGCTCATCGCGCCGCAGCAGTACGACACGGACGTCGCAACCGCCAAGCAGCTCGAAGGAACCGTGCGCATGGACGAAGCCGCCATCCAGAGCGCACGCCTCAACCTGGACTACGCCCGCATCACCTCGCCGGTCGACGGGGTCACCGGCATCCGGCTCGTCGACCCCGGCAACGTGGTCCACGCCTCCGACCAGAACGGGATCGTCATCGTCACGCAGATCGATCCCATTGCGGTGCTCTTCACCCTCCCACAGGACGACCTTCCGAGGATCGCCGCGGCCATGGCGCAGGGTCGCTTGCAGGTCCGGGCTTACAGCCGTGACGGGTCCACGCTCCTCGCGACGGGTCAGCTCGAACTCGTCGACAACCTGATCAACCAGGCGACGGCCACCGTGCGCCTGAAGGCGCTGTTTCCGAACCCCCAGCGGACGCTGTGGCCGAACCAGTTCGTGAAGGCCCGGCTGCTCGTCACGACCCAGCACAACGCACTCGTCATCCCCGCCGCCGCGCTGATGCGCGGACCCCAGGGAACGTTCGTCTACGTGATCGGGAAGGACGCCACCGTGGCGCCGCGCAACTTGCAGGCGCTCGCGCCGAGCGGTGCGGTCGCCATCGTCGAGGGCGGCCTCGAGGAGGGGGAGACCGTGGTCGTCGATGGGCAGAACCAGCTTCGGCCCGGCAGCAAGGTTGCGGCGCGCCCACAGGCGAAGGGGCCCGAGGAGGCGCGCGTCGAGGGATCGGACCCGTGAGCGTTTCTGAGCCCTTCATCCGTCGCCCCGTGGCGACGGTGCTGCTCACCGTGGGGCTCCTCCTCGCGGGTCTTCTCGGGTACCGCCAGCTCCCGGTCTCGGCCCTTCCGCAGGTCGACTACCCGACGATCGTGGTGTCGACGTCCTTGCCCGGGGCGAGCGCCGAGACCATGGCCTCGGCCGTCACGACGCCGCTCGAACGCCAGCTCGGGCAGATGCCGTCGCTCAACCAGATGACGTCGGTGTCGAGCTTCGGGAACTCGCAGATCACCGTCCAGTTCGACCTCGATCGGAACATCGACGCCGCGGAGCAGGACGTGCAGGCGGCCATCAACGCGGCCTCGACGCTCCTGCCCACGACGCTTCCCGCGCCGCCGACCTACAGCAAGAGCAACCCCGCCGACGCCCCGATCCTGACGCTCAGCGTGAGCTCCGACACCCTGCCGCTCGACCAGGTGGACGACGTGGCCGACTCCATCCTGGCCCAGAAGATCTCCCAGGTGGCCGGGGTGGGGCTTGTCACCATCAACGGCGGGCAGAAGCCTGCCGTGCGGGTGCAGGTGGACCCGGTGGCGCTCGCCGGGGCCGGCCTGAGCCTGGAGGACGTCCGCCGGATCCTCGTGCAGGCGAACGTGAACCAGCCCAAGGGAAGCCTCGACGGCCCGCGCCAGGACTTCACGCTCGCGACGAACGACCAGCTCTACAGGGCCTCGAGCTTCCGCCCGATCATCCTGGCCTACGCGAACGGCTCCCCCATCCGCCTGCAGGACATCGCGACCGTCTCCGATGGCGTCGAGAACGCCCAGCTTGCAGGCTGGGCCGACGGGAAGCGCTCGATCATCCTGAGCGTGCAGCGGCAGCCGGGGGCGAACGTCATCGACGTCGCCGACCGGGTGAAGGCGCTTTTGCCGCGCCTCAAGACCGCGCTCCCGCAGAGCGTCGACGTCCGCATCCTCAGCGACCGGACCGAGACGGTGCGCGCATCGGTGAACGACGTGCAGTTCACGCTTGCCCTCTCCGTGGTCCTCGTGGTCGCCGTCATCTACCTGTTCCTGCGGAGCCTGCGCGCGACCATCATCCCCGGGATCGCGGTGCCGCTCTCCCTCATCGGCACGTTCGGTGTGATGTACCTCGCCGGCTACAGCCTGAACAACCTCTCGCTGATGGCGCTCACCATCTCGACCGGATTCGTGGTGGACGACGCCATCGTCATGATCGAGAACATCGCGCGCTACGTGGAGCATGGCGAGTCTCCCTTCGAGGCTGCGCTCAAGGGCGCGAAGCAGATTGGCTTCACCATCGTGTCGCTGACGGTTTCGCTCGTGGCCGTGCTCATCCCGCTGCTCTTCATGGGCGGGATCATCGGCCGGCTCTTTCGCGAGTTCGCCGTGACCCTGGCGATCGCCATCGGCGTATCCGCCGTCCTCTCGCTGACGCTGACGGCGATGATGTGCGCCTACCTGCTGCGGTCGCACGAGCAGCCGGGACGGCTCGCCCGGGCCTTCGAGCGCGCGAACGACCGGGTGGCAGGCCTCTACGACCGCACCCTGCAGTGGGTTCTCCGGCACCAGCCCCTCACGCTGGCGGTGACGGTGGCGACGCTGCTGCTCACCGCGGTTCTCGCCTTCGCCATCCCGAAAGGCTTCTTCCCCCAGCAGGACACGGGGCTCCTGCTCGGCATCTCGGAGGCGCCGCCGGACGTCTCCTTCGAGAGCATGCTCTCGCGCCAGCGAGCCCTCGCCGAGGCGGTGAAGTCCGATCCGGACGTGGCGGCGGTCGCCTCCTTCATCGGGGCGGACGGCACGAACACCACGCTGAACACCGGTCGGCTCTCCATCACGCTGAAGCCGCGCGACGAGCGGGAGGCGAGTGCCGAGGAGATCATCGAGCGCCTGAAACCCAAGCTCGACGCCGTGCAGGGAATCAGCCTCTTCCTCCAGCCCGTGCAGGACCTGCAGATCGACACGCGGGTCAGCCGCACCCAGTTCCAGTACACGCTGGAGGATGCCGACTTCGAGGAACTCGGGGTCTGGGCGCCCCGGGTGCTCGCCAAGCTCCAGGCCTTGCCGGAGCTGCGCGACGTGACGAGCGACCTGCAGCTCTCCGGGCTGCAGACGCAGCTCACGATCGACCGCGACACCGCCTCCCGCCTCGGGATCCTCCCGCAGGCGATCGACGACGTCCTCTACGACGCGTTCGGGCAACGGCAGGTGTCGACCATCTTCACGCAGCTCAACCAGTACCGGGTGATCCTGGAGGTGAAGCCGGAGTTCCAGCAGGACCCGGCGGCGCTGAACCGCATCTACGTGACCTCCCAGTCCGGCGGGCAAGTGCCGCTCGCCGCCTTCACCCACTACGAGACCACGCGGACGCCCCTCTCCATCAGCCACCAGGGGCAGTTCCCGGCCGTCACCATCTCCTTCAACGTGGCGCCGGGGATCGCGCTGGGGAAGGCGGTGGACGCGATCCAGGCCACCGCGGCCGACATCGGGATGCCCGCCAGCGTGCGAGCGGAGTTCGCCGGAACGGCGCAGGCGTTCCAGAGCAGCCTGGCGAGCGAGCCCTTCCTCATCCTCGCAGCCCTCATCACCGTGTATATCGTCCTCGGCGTCCTGTACGAGAGCTACATCCACCCCATCACCATCCTCTCCACGCTCCCGTCGGCCGGGGTGGGCGCGCTGCTCGGTCTCATGCTGTGCAGGATCGAGTTCAGCATCATCGCCCTCATCGGCGTGGTGCTCCTCATCGGCATCGTCAAGAAGAACGCCATCATGATGATCGACTTCGCGCTCGAAGCGGAGCGCGAGGAGGGACTCTCGCCCCACGAGGCGATCTACCGCGCGTGCCTGCTCCGCTTCCGGCCCATCATGATGACCACCATGGCGGCCCTCCTGGGTGCGCTCCCGCTCGCCCTCGGGACCGGGACCGGCTCCGAGCTCCGGCGGCCGCTCGGCATCTCCATCATCGGCGGCCTCCTCATCTCCCAGCTCCTCACGCTCTACACGACGCCCGTCGTGTACCTGTACATGGAGAGGCTCGCCCGCTGGCTGCGGCGGAAGCGGGGGACGGCGGAGCCGGCGCCGGCCGCGAGCGTCGGGTCGTGAGCATCTCCGAACCCTTCATCCGGCGCCCGATCGCCACGAGCCTCCTCGCCGCCGCCGTGCTGCTCGCGGGGGCGGTCGCCTACACCCGGCTCGCCGTCGCCCCGTTGCCCCGGGTCGACTTCCCCACCATCAACGTGGTGGCCACGCTTCCGGGCGCGAGCCCGGAGACCATGGCCTCCTCCGTGGCCACGCCGCTCGAGCGGCGCTTCGGCCGCATCGCCGGGCTGAGCGAGATCACCTCCGTGAGCTCGCTCGGTTCGACGAGCCTCACGCTCCAGTTCGACCTGGACCGGGACGTGGACGCCGCCGCGCGGGACACGCAGGCTGCCATCAACGCAGCGGCTGGCGACCTGCCGCCGAACCTTCCGGCGCGCCCCACCTATCGGAAGGTGAATCCCGCGGACTCGCCGATTCTCATCCTCTCCTGCACGTCGGACACCATCCCGCTCCCCCAGATATTCGACGCAGCGAACACCATCCTCGCCCAGAAGATCTCGCAGGTGGACGGCGTCGGGCAGGTGTTCGTCGGTGGCGGCCAGAACCCGGCGGTGCGCGTCCAGGTGGACCCGGTCGCCCTCTCGGGGCTCGGTCTCGGCATGGAGGACGTCCGCTCGGTGCTCGCCCGCGCGACCGTGGATCAGCCGAAGGGCTCCTTGTCCGGGCCGGCGCGGTCGCAGACGATCGCCTCGAACGACCAGCTGGGTGGCGCCGCCTCCTTCCGAGACCTCATCATCGGCTACAGCGGGGGAGGGGACGTCCGGCTGAAGGACGTCGCGAATCTCGTCGACGACGTCGAGAACAACCGGGTGGCGGGGTGGGCCGACGCCAAGCGGTCCGTCGTGATCATCGTCCGACGCCAGCCGGGTGCGAACATCATCGAGGTCATCGAGCGGGTGAAGCGACTCCTGCCCGACCTCGCGAAATCCATCCACCCGGCAATCGACGTCCGGGTGTCGATGGATCGCAGCCGAACCATCCGCGCCTCGGTCGCCGACGTGCAGAGGACGCTCGCCATCAGCGTGCTCCTCGTCGTGCTCGTGGTGTTCGTGTTCCTCCGGAGCCTGTGGGCGACCGTCATCCCGAGCATCGCCGTCCCGCTCGCGCTCGTCGGCACGTTCGGAGCCATGTACCTGCTCGGGTACAGCCTCAACAACCTGTCGCTGATGGCGCTCACCATCTCGACCGGGTTCGTCGTCGACGACGCCATCGTTGTCACCGAGAACGTGACGCGGTTCATCGAAGCCGGCGACGCTCCGCTGACGGCGGCCCTGAAGGGGGCGAAGCAGATCGGGTTCACGATCGTCTCCATCACCCTCTCGCTCCTCGCCGTGTTCATCCCCCTGCTGCTCATGGGGGGGATCGTGGGGCGTCTCTTCCGCGAGTTCTCCGTGACGCTCGCGGTCGCCATCGCCATCTCGGCGCTCGTCTCCTTGACGGTGACGCCCACGATGGCCTCGCGCCTCCTCCGCCGGGAGGGTGAGCGAGCGCACGGCCGGCTGTACCGCATTTCCCAGCGCTTCTTCGACGGGATGCTCGCGAGCTATGCGCACACGCTTCGATGGGTCCTGAAGCACAACCGCGTCATGCTCGGGGTGACCGTCGGGGCGGCGATCGTGACGGTGTTCCTGTACGTGATCGTGCCGAAGGGCCTGTTCCCGCAGCAGGACACGGGCCAACTCCTCGGCATCGCGGTCGCGCCCGAGGACATCTCCTTTCCCGCCATGAAGCGCCGCCAGGAGGCCCTGAACGAGGTCGTGCTGGCGCACCCTGCGGTGAACCACTTCGTCTCCTTCACCGGAGGGGGGAACAACGGAAACTCCGGCAACCAGGGCAACTTCTTCATCGAGCTCAAGCCCCTGAGCCGGCGAACGATGTCGGCGGACCAGGTGATCAACGACCTCCGGCCGAAGCTCGCCCAGATCCCGGGCATCGCGCTGTTCCTGCAGGCGGTCCAGGACGTGCGCGTGGGAGGCCGGTTCACCCGCACGCAGTACCAGTACACCCTCCAGGACGCGAACCTCGCGGAGCTGAACGAATGGGCACCGCGGGTCCTCGACAAGCTGCGCACGCTGCCGCAGCTCCGCGACGTGACGACCGATCAACAGACCAACGCCCTCGAGCTCGACGTCGACATCGACCGCGACACCGCTTCGCGGCTGGGGATCCTCCCGGCCGACGTGGACAACGCGCTCTACGACGCCTTCGGGCAGGCCCAGGTCTCGACCATCTACACGCAGCTCAACCAGTACCGGGTCGTCCTGGAAGTGAAGCCGGACCTCCAGCGATTCCCAAAGGACCTGAGCCAGATCTACGTGAAATCGGCGACGGGAGCGCAGGTCCCGCTGGGAGCCATCGTCCGCACGACGCCGGCGCGGACGTCGCTCTCCGTGAGCCACCAGGGCCAGTTCCCTGCGGTCACCATCTCCTTCAACCTGGCCCCGGGCGTGGCCCTGAGCGAGGCTCTCGACGCCATCCACCGGGCCGAGGCGGAGATCCGGCTGCCCGCGGGGATCCTGGCATCGCCCCAGGGGACGGCGCAGGCCTTCGTGCAGTCCCTGGCGAGCGAGCCCTGGCTCATCCTCGCGGCTCTCCTCGCCGTGTACATCGTGCTCGGCGTCCTCTACGAGAGCTACATCCACCCCATCACGATTCTCTCCACGATCCCGTCGGCGGGCGTCGGCGCTCTCCTCGCGCTGATGCTCTTCAAGACGGAGTTCAGCGTCATCGCCCTCATCGGAATCATCCTCCTCATCGGGATCGTGAAGAAGAACGCCATCATGATGATCGACTTCGCCATCGAGGCCGAGCGGGACCAGGGGCTCTCGACGGCGGAAGCCATCTATCAGGCCTGCCTGCTCCGGTTCCGGCCGATCATGATGACGACGATGGCGGCGCTCTTCGGGGGGCTTCCCCTCGCGCTCGGCACCGGCGATGGCTCCGAGATGCGGCGGCCCCTGGGCATCGCCATCGTCGGCGGGCTCGTGCTCTCCCAGGCGCTCACGCTGTTCACGACCCCGGTCGTCTACCTGGCGCTCGACCGCTTCTCCCGCACGCGAAAGCAGGCCGGTGCCCCGGCGGCCGCAATGGCGCCGGCGGGCGACCTCCCCGCGTAGCCCTTGCCCGAGCCCTCGCCTAGGCGGGGGCGACCCGCGGGACGACCTCGTCGCCCCAGCGCTCGACGCCGGGCGGAGACTCGTCGCGGAGCAATCCGACGACGGCGAGCAGCGCCCGACGGGCGTCCCCGATGGGGTAGTAGAAGGCGTCCCAGTGCTCGCTGTCCTCGCCGTCGTGGTTCGGCACCACGTGCCCGAAGCGGTGTGCCTCCGCGAGCTCCGCGTAGGCGCTGCCTGCGCGTCGCTCGACCTCCTCGAGATCCCGCAGCGAGAGCTCGCCCCTCTGCCGGCGCATCCTCCGCAGGAGCTTGCGGCGCATGACGTCGCAGACGAGCGACGGAAGCGAGACCCCCGCCGCGCAGCGGAGGAAGGCGACCTCATCGGACGAGAGCGGGGATACAAAGATGCCGAGGCGGCGCACGCCCTCGAGCGGCAAGGTCTGAAGCAGACGTGCCACGAAGGGATTCCCCTCGAACAGGGCGTCGCCGTGGCGAAGCCGGCCGGACAGGGCCACCTTGTCGAGGGCCTGGAGGTCGCCCCGCACCTCCAGGACGGCGTGGCGGGAGTCCTCGCCCAGGCTCTCGATCTCCGCCCGGGAGCGAAAGTGGTAGTCGACGCCGTCCACCTCTCCGGGGCGGGGCGCCCGAGAGTTGTAGAGGACGACCGGCTGGAGCTCCGCGGCGACCTCCGGGTAGAGCCGCCGGAGGGCGTGAACGAGCGGCGACTTGCCCACGCAGGAGGGGCCGGTGAGGATGACGAGCTGCCCCGGTCCGGCGCTCACCGAGGCCCCCCGATCTCCACGGAAAGGAATCCGAAGGCCACTCGCCGCCTCCTCTCGCGCGTCAGAGTAGAACGAACATCCCCGCGGCCGATCCTACGCGAGGTCGGCCGGCGCCGCTCTCCCCGTCGGGAATGCCCCCGGCGGGTGCGCCGCGCCGCGGCCGAGCCGTCGCCGTGGCGTCGACCCTCAGGGCGCGGCGAGCGGGTCCTCGCCGGGCGACCAGGATGGAAGAACGCGGTCGCTCAGCTGGAACTCGGGGCCGTCGTGGCGCGTGATGACGACGTAGACCTGGCCGGGTGGGATGCCGAAGCAGGCGCCGAGCTCCTCGATGAGCGCGAGGCAGAGGCGTCGCTCCTGATCGCGCGTCCGGCCCTGGCGGATGTCGATGTTGACCATCGCGACGCCGCGGGCCGGCTCCGAGGCGAGGCCCAGGTGGAGGTCCGCGGCTCCGTGCGGCCGAATCAGGACCGCGACGTGATCGGTCCCGGTGTCCATGATCTCGCCGAAGCGGCGAGCCACGTTAGCTGCGAACTGCACCTTCGCGCGGTCCGGCGGCGACAGGTTGAGGTCAAAGACGATGTGAGGCATGGGGCTCTCCTCCGCTCCTTCTTCTTCGCCCGGCCCGGCGCCGGAACCGTACCCAGGCAGACCTATGCGCCGCGCCGCCGGTCGCGCCACTCGATGGAGGTGCAGTACCACCCATGCAAAAATGCAGGTTCGTGAACTGGGAGGACGCCCGCTACGCGCTCGCGGTCCACCGGCACGGTTCCCTCGCGAGAGCCGCCGTGGCGCTCGGGGTCGACGCGACCACGGTCGGCCGCCGGGTCGCGGCCCTGGAGGGAGAGATCGGGTTCCGCCTCTTCGACCGGCGGCCGGAAGGGCATCGCCTGGTCCCGCCCGCGAGGCAGCTCCTGCCGGCGCTCGAGGCCATGGAGGCCGCCGCGCGGACGATCGAGGCGCGCGCCACCGGCCGCGACCAGGTGCTCGAGGGGACCGTGCGTGTGTCGGCGAGCGAAGGGTTCGGCGCCCGGTTCCTGCCGGAGCGGCTCGCGCCCTTCCTGAGGACCCACCCCCTCATCTCCGTCACGCTCGTCACCGAGATCCGCTCGGCGGACGTCCTGCGCGGCGAGGCGGACCTCGCGGTTCGCCTCGCCGTGACGCGTTCCCGTGAGCTCATCGTGCGCCAGGTGGCGGAACTGGGGTATGGCCTGTACGCCGCTCCCTCGCTCGAGGACGGGAAACGCGCGCCCCTCGTCGGATACGAGGACAGGCTCGCGGACACGCCCGAGGCCCGCTGGCTCGCAAGGTGGGGGCAGGGCCGCCGCGTCTGCCTGCGCGCGAGCAGCCACACGGCGGCGCTCGGCGCGGCGCGCGCCGGCGTGGGGCTCGCGGTGCTGCCCTGCTTCCTCGCCGAGGCCGGGCCGGGGCTGGTGAGGCTGCTCGGCCCGGACGACGTCGTGCGGCGGCCCGTGTGCCTGGTCCTCCACCGGGACCAGAGGCGGACGGCCCGGACCATCGCGCTGCGCGAACACCTGGCCGCCGTCTTCGCCGCGGAGCGGGACGCCCTGCGAGGTTGACGCGGGCGGGCCGGCGGCTGGTCTCAGGCGGCCGCCCGTGCCGAAGCCTGCCGGAGGCGGCGTGCGACGCGCCAGGCGTCGATCCGCATCTGGCGCAGGTTGCCCGTCGGCGGGTTCGAGAAGCCCACGAAGTGGAGGCCGGGGGCGGCCTGCAGGGACCGGTCGACGATGGGCGAGCCGTCGGCCCCGAGGACGGCGAGGTGGCCGACGAGGCGCTCGAGCCCTGCCCGGTAGCCCGTCGCGGCGATGACCGCGTCCGGCTCGACGGTGCCTCCGCCCTGGAGGCGGGCGCGCCGTCCCTCGAATCCTTCGACCGCCGGGAGGATGTGGACCCGCCGCGCCCGGAGGGCCGCCACGAGCCCGACGTCGATAATGGGGATCTGTCGATCGCGGACCATCTCGGTATAGATGCCCCGCTCCGAGTGGGGCAGGCCCAGGCTCGCCAGGTCCCCGAGCGTCAGGCGCGCCGTCGCGCGGGCAAAGGCGTCGGCCACGGCGAGGGGAAGCCGGGAGAGCAGGATGGAGACGAACTGGGCGGGGACGAGGCCCGCCACGGCGCGGGGAACGACGTTCGGAGGGCGCCGGATGGAGAGGCTCACCCGGGCGGCGCCGTGCTCGACGAGGTCGACCGCGATCTCGGCTCCGCTGTTCCCGGCGCCGACGACGAGGACGTCCTGCCCGCGGTGGTCCTCGCCCGACCGGAAGCGGCTCGAGTGCAGGAAGGCCCCCGGGAAGTTCTCCCTTCCCGGCCACGAGGGGATGAAGGGCACGCAGTTCTGGCCCGTCGCGACGACGACGGCCCGGAAATGGAGCGCTCCCGCCGACGTTTCAACGCGCCACCGAGGCCCGTCGGGATCGAGCCGGTGAACCTCCAGCCCGAGGCGGATGTCGAGGCCGTGGTGGCGCGCGTAGGTTTCGAGGTAGGCGACGAAGTCGTCCCGGGAGACCCACGTGCCCGCGGCCCGGGGGATGCCGAGTCCCGGCAGCCCGGAGAGGGTGCGGGCCGTGTGCAGGTGGAGCCGCTCGTAGTGTCCCCGCCAGCTCGCCCCGACGGACGAGGCCCGCTCGAGGATCACGGCGGGAATTCCGGAGCTCCGGAGCGCCGCGGCCACGCCCAGCCCGCCCGGGCCGGCGCCCACGACGGCCACCTCCGCGCTCCGCGGTCCAGCGGCGGTCGCCTCCATGCGCCTTCCGATCTCTCCCGCGCCGCGGGCCGCGGCAACCCCCATCGAGGGCGTGCCGGAGGATGCCCCGTCGGCTTGCAGCGCCGGCGACGGCGGGCGGCTATGGGAAGTGAGCGTGGTCCCGCTCGGCGAGGCCGAAGGAGGTGGGGCACGCCGGGGGCTCCGGACCGTGCTCACTGGCGTGCTGCGCCAGTGCGCGTACGTCGCGATCGCCCTCGCGGCGTTCGCCGCGCACGAGCATTTCCGGCTGCGAGGCCAGTCGACGCCTGCGCTCGTGTGCCTTCTCGTGGCGGCCGGCTTCGGGCTCGCGCCCGTGCGGGCGATCCTCCGGACCGTCCTTGCCGTCGAGGGCCGGGCACTGCACCTCGCGCACGGGGTCGGCGGGCTGGCGGTGGTGGGCCTGGCGCTCGCCGGAGTGCTGTCAGGGGGGCCCCTCCTCACCCACGCCGCGCTGGCCCCGTTCGCGATCATGGGCGCCGCCCAGGCGATCATGCACCAGGACCACCCCCGGAGCCCCGAGCAGGCGGAGGCGCTCCGCCGCTTCGCGACCAGCCTTCCGGAGGTGGAGCGCTTCACTCGGCCCGGGGACCTCACCTCGCCCGACAACGTCGGTCGGGCCGTCGCCGTCCTCACGGACCTCGTCTCCAAGGCGGAGGCCCTCGGGGAGACGGAGTTGCGAGCAGACCCGGGATTCCAGAGCGCCCTGCGGCGGGCGACGACCCGGTTCGGCCTTTCGCTGGGCCTCGACGCGGCCGATCAGGCGCTCGGACGTCTCTCCGCGAGCCCCGCGGCCGCGGGCGCGGTCCCGGAACTGCGTCGCCGCATCGACGCGGCCCGGAAGGCGATCGACCGGTCCTAGGAGGGGGCGGCGCCGAACGGACGGACCCGTTGCGAGCGGCGTCGCTGGCTCCCACGCGCCGATGCCGGGGCGTTTCCCGTTCGTCACCGCCTTGTCGGATCCGGGGCAGCCCGGGACGCGCTTTGATGCGGGGCACCCGCATCGCGGCGCATTTCCACAGGCCGCGCCGCGCCGATTCTCTCGGTTGACTTGGCCGCCGGGTATGCCTTAAACGGCGGGCGGCGCGGCCGCGCGACGCGAGGGGTGGTTCGCACGGCAACGCGCTTCTGGTCGACGGCGAGAAGTCTTGAACGGGACAGCGCCTTTTCCGGAGGGAGGACGAATGCACGAGAGCCTCTCCCTCCGCGGGTTCCGCGCGGCCGTCTCGGGCGCGCGCCGGGCCGGGCCCCTGGCGCTCGCCGGCGCGTGGGTCCTCGTCGCCGTGCCGTCGAGCGGCGCCGCCGTCGACAAGACGGAGCCGATCCCCGCACCCGCCGCCGGGTCGACCGACACGTGGTGGGCCGTCGGCGGCCAGGCCACCGCCAACACCTTCTTCACCCCGGCCTTCCACAGCCCGTACTCCAACCCGAGCATCAGCTTCGGCCCCGGTCCCGACCTGGGCTGGTCGTTCGTCGTCTCGCTCCTCGTCGGCGCGCGCCTCTGGGAAGGGGCGACCGTCGTCGCCGACGGCGAGTATGCGAACGGTGCGGGCGCGCCGAACGTGAGCGGGCTGTCCGGGTATCCGGACGGCAACATCATACGCGTCGCGAAGGTCGGGACAGCGCCGTACGTCGCGCGGTTCTTCTACCACCAGGACATCGCGCTCGGACACGAGGAGCGCCAGTCCGAGGAGGCGGAGCAGTTCGAGTCCCGGTTCATGCCCACCGGCACCGTGGCCCTCGGGCGGGCGCGGCCTCCGACGCGCCTGGAGTTCACCCTGGGGAAGTTCGGGTCCAACGATTTCCTCGACGTGGCGGACGCATCGAGCGACCCCCGCCACAAGTTCCTGAACTGGGCGCTCATGCAGAACGGTGCCTGGGACTACGTCGCCGACACGCGGGGCTACACCTGGGGCGTCGAGGTCGGGCTCGAGGCCCCGCGCTGGGCCGTGCGAGCCATGGCCGCCCTGATGCCGACGACCCCCAACGGCGAGGTGTTCGACGGCAACCTCGGGAACAGCGGTTCCTACATGCTCGAGGGACAGTACGGGTGGCCGAGCGCGCTCGGCGACGGATCCGTGAAGCTCCTCGCCTACGTGAACCGCGCCAACATGGGCAACTACGCGAACGCTTTGGCGGTCGCCGCGGCCGGGCCTCCGGGGACGGTGCCGGACGTCGATGCCACGGCCCAGCAGGGCGCCATGAAGTACGGGTTCGGCTTGCTCGTCCAGCAGGTCTTCGGCCCGGTGAGCGGATTCCTCCGCGCGGGCTGGAACGACGGGCGCACCCAGACCTTCTGCTTCACGTCGATCGACTACTCGGTGTCCCTCGGGGCGCAGGTGGACGGCGCCCTTTGGGGGCGCGCGGGCGACTTCGTCGGCATCGGGGTGGCGACGAGCGGGCTGTCCTCGTCCCACGCGGCCTACCTGGCGGCGGGGGGCACCGAGTTCCAGCTCGGCGACGGCAAGTTGTCCTACGGGTGGGAGACGGTCCCGGAGGCCTTCTACTCGCTCCAGCCCCTCCCGTACCTGGAGGTGAGCGCGGACGTCCAGGCGCTGTTCAACCCCGGCATGAACCGGGCGCGAGGGCCGGCGGTGCTCGCCGGCGTCCGCCTACACGCCCATCTGTAGCGGCCCCAGGACCGCGAACCCGGCGTCCTCCGGGGCGCGGAGCACGTCCCGTGAACCGCGGGCAGATCGCGCGGCATGACGCCGTGCGGCGAGGAAGGAGCGGCGGCCCGAAGGGGGGCATTGCGAGAGGCCGATCGCCTACCTACGATGCTGTCCACATGGGAATCCCGACCCTTTCGAGCACGATGTCCAGGTGGGAATGGTCGGCGTCAACGTGGCCATCCCGGTCTCCATGGCCTTCTTCTCGTTCGGCGGGTGGAAGCAGTCCCTGTTCGGGGACCTGCACGTCCACGGGATGGAGGGTGTGAAGTCCTACACGCGGAGGAAGACGGTCACGACTCGGTGGGCGGCAGCCGAGGAGATGGGCAAGGCCACCCTGGCGATGCCCACGAACGGGTAGCGAAGACGCGCACGAAAGGAAGAGTCCCTCCATGACAATGGCAAAAGTCCCGAAGTGGCCGCTCGTCGTACTCGCCGCCCTCTGCTCCCCGGCGGCCGCGCAGACCCTCAAGATCGGTGCTCCGCAGCCGATGACGGGGCCGGACGCACCCTTCGGCGACAAGTTCAAGAAGGCCTACGCGATGGCCGTGGAGGAGATCAACGCGGCGGGCGGGGTGAACGGGAAGAAGATCGAGGTCGTCATCGAGGACCACCAGGCGAAGAACGCCCTCGCCGCCACCATCGCGGAAAAGCTCATCATCCAGGAGAAGGTCCTCGTGCTCACGGGCGGCCGGGCTTCGGGGCAGGCGATGGAGATCGCGTCGGTCGCGCAGCGCCTCAAGACGCCGTACCTCGTCGACCATCCCTCGGCGGACATGATCACCACGAAAGGGTTCGAGTGGGTGTTCCGCAACAACCCCACCGGGTCGATCTATCCCTCTGCGTTCAACGCCTTCGTGTCCGAGTACCCGAATGCCATGCCGAAGTCGGCGGCGGTGGTCTACGACAACACGCTCTTCGGGAAGACCATCGCGGCGTCGGTGACGAAGTTCCTCAAGTCGAAGGGCGTGCCCATCGTCGCCGACGAGGCCTACCCGGTGAACACGCTCGACTTCAAGGGGATCATGACGAAGGTGAAGGGCACGAACCCCGACTTCCTCCTGCTCGTCGCCGTCGCCACGACCGACGCCATCCTGCTCACCCGGCAGGCCAAGGAGATCGGCATCGCGCCCCGGGCCTTCGTGGGGTTCGGGGGCGGGTTCGGCGTCGCCGACTTCGCCTCTCAGCTCGGGCCGCTCGCCCAGAACGTCTTCTCGTCGGCCGCCTGGTCCGGGAACCCGAACGACCCGCAGACGAAGTCCTTCTACGACAAGTTCCACTCGCGCTACGGGATCTGGCCCCACGAGCACGAGGTGGAGGGCTACGCGGCCATCTACATCATCGCCGACGCGATGCGGCGCGCGAAGCTCACGGGCAACCTGGACGCCGACCGCGACGCCATCCGCAAGGCGCTCGCCGAGACGGACATGACCACCGTGTTCGGGAAGGTGAAGTTCGGGAACTGGACCGGTCCGACCGGCGACCCCTTCACGAACCAGAACATCTACTCGCCCGACCACTCCGTGCTCGCCCAGTGGCGCGACGGCCAGCTCCTGAACGTCTGGCCGAAGGCGTTCGCGGAGACCGCGGTGGTGTTCCCCGACCCCGGGCTCAAGCACTAGCGGTGCCCGACCCCTCCGGCGGGAGGGCGGGCCGGCGCGCGCCGACCGGTGGAGACCTTTGTCCAGAGCCTGGTGAGCGGCCTCCTGACGGGGTCGCTCTACGCCATGATCGGCATCGGCCTGACGGTGGTGTTCGGGGTCATGCGCATCATCAACCTCGCTCACGGCGAGATGGTGATGCTCGGCATGTTCGCCGCGTACTTCAGCCAGAAGCTCTGGGGGATCGACCCGTTCGCCTCGGTCCTCGTTTGGGCGCCGGTCATGTTCCTGTTCGGGATGGCGCTGTACCGGACGCTCCTGCGGAAGATCGTGGCCGGAGGGGAGCTCAACACGCTCCTCTACACGGCCGGACTTTCCCTCCTCATCGCGAACCTCGCCCTCTTCGCCTGGACGGGAGACTACCGGACCATCATCCTTCCCTACGGGCTCACGCCGATGCGCCCGTTCGGGATCGCCGTCCCTGCCGCCTTGGCGCTCGGCTTCGGCCTGGCGGTCGCGATCACGGGTGCGCTGTGGGCCTTCCTGAACCGCACGAACCTGGGGCGCGCCATCCGCGCCACGAGCCAGAATCGGGAGGCCGCCGTCCTCATGGGGATCGACGTCGAGCGCGTGGCCGTCGTCACCTTCGGCCTGGGCACGGCGCTCGCGGGCGCGGCCGGGGTCCTGCTCGCCCCCTCGCTCTACCTCTACCCGACCGTCGGCGAGCTCCTCGTCGTGAAGAGCTTCGTCATCGTCGTGCTCGGCGGCCTGGGCTCGGTGCCGGGGGCCATCGCCGGAGGCCTCCTCCTCGGCGTCGTGGAGTCGCTCGGCGCGGTCTACGTGTCCGCCACCTACAAGGACGGGCTGGGCTACGTCCTGTTCCTCCTCGTCCTCCTCTACCGCCCGGCCGGCCTGTTCGGGGTGGGCAAGTCGTGACGGGCCGCGCCGCCGCCCTGGGCTGGCTGGCAGGCCTCCTGGCCCTCGCGGTCCTGCCCTTCCTGGTGAAGAACCCGTTTCTCGTCCACGTCGTCATCCTGGTCTACATGTGGACGGTGCTGGGGGCGGCCTGGAACGTCCTCGGGGGATTCGCGGGGCAGGTGTCCTTCGGACACGCCGCGCTCTTCGGCATCGGCGCCTACACCACCATCATCCTCTTTCTCAAGGCGGGCGTCGCGCCGTGGTGGGGTATCCTCTGGGGAGGCCTGGCTGCCGCGGTCGGGTCCGTCCCCGTCGGGCTCATCTGCTTCCGGCTGCGCGGGCCCTACTTCTCGCTCGCCACCCTCGCCGTCGCGGAGCTTGCGAAGCTCGTGGCGCTGAACTGGGAGTGGCTCACGAACGGACCGGTGGGCTTCCTCATCACCACGCTTCCGCCGCTGACCATCCTGGGCCACGCCGTGAACTGGGAGGCCAAGGCGCCCTTCTACTTCCTCGCCGCGCTCCTCCTGCTCGTCGCTCTGGCCTCGACCGCCTGGCTCAGCCGCTCCAGGCTCGGCGCGTTCCTCGTCGCGATCCGGGAGAACGAGGACGCCGCGGAGGCCGTGGGGATCGACACCGTGCGCGCGAAGGTGCTGACGCTGGCGCTCTCCGCCTTCCTGGCGGGGCTGGGCGGGGGCTTCTACGCGTTCTACTTCCGCTACGTGGATCCGGATGCGGTGCTCAACATCGGGCTCTCCATGGAGATGGTGTTCATCGCCATGGTCGGCGGGCTGGGGACGGTCGGGGGGCCGTTCATCGGGGCAGTGTTCCTCACCACCATCGGGGAGGTGGTGCGGGAGCGCTTCCAGGTCGGGCATCTCATCTTCTACGGACTCTTCATGATGATCGTGATCCGCTTCCTCCCGGAGGGCATCTGGGGGAGGGCCCGGATCGCCTGGGCGAGGGTCCGGGCAGGGGCGCACCGGCATGGCGCTGCTTGAGTGCGAGGACCTGACGCGCCTCTTCGGGGGGCTCCGGGCGGTGGGCAACCTGTCGTTCCGCGTGGACGACGGGGAGATCGTCGGGCTCATCGGACCGAACGGCGCCGGGAAGACGACGGTGTTCAACCTGATCACCGGCTTCGTGCGCCCGTCGGGGGGCGCCATCCGGCTGGACGGCCGCGACATCGCGGGCCTGAAGCCGCACGCCGTCGCCCGCCGCGGGGTCGCACGGACGTTCCAGATCGTGAAACCGTTCCCGGGCCTGAGCGCGCGGGAGAACGTCACCCTCGGGGCGTTCCTGAGGCACCGGACGCGGCGCGACGCCGAAAGCGCAGCGTCCGACGTCCTCGAGAAGGTGGGACTCGCCCACCGCGCCGGGGTCCGCGCCGGGGAGCTGAACCTGATGGACCAGAAGCGGCTGGAGATGGCGAAGGCACTCGCCACCTCGCCGCGGGTGCTGCTGCTCGATGAGCCCATGGGGGGGCTCAACCCGAGCGAGGTCGACGCCGCCTCGGACATCGTGGAGTCGATCCGGAAGGCCGGCGTGACCGTCGTCCTCGTCGAGCACGTCATGAAGGCCATCATGCGGATCTCCGACCGGGTCGTCGTCATGCACCACGGCGAGAAGATCGCCGAGGGGGCGCCGTCGTCGGTGGTCCAGGACCCGGCCGTCGTCGCCGCCTACTTCGGGCCGAGGGGGCGCTAGCATGCTGCGGGTCGAGGACCTCCGCGTCTCCTACGGCCCGGTGGTCGCGCTCTGGGGGGTGAGCCTCGAGGTCCAGGCCGGCGAGATCGTGGCGCTCGTCGGCGCCAACGGCGCGGGCAAGACGACGACGCTGAAGGCCATCTCCGGCGTCCTCCGACCCTCTGCGGGGCGGATCCTCCTCCACGGGGAGCCCCTCGATCGGGCGCGGACGATGGACATCGTGGAGCGCGGCGTCGTGCAGGTCCCGGAGGGCCGAAAGCTCTTCCCCGAGATGACCGTGCGCGACAACCTGCTCCTCGGCGCGTACGCGCCGGAGGCCCGCCCGAGGCAGCGCGAGCGCCTCGAGCAGGTCTACGAGCTCTTCCCGCGCCTGCGGGAGCGGGAGCGCCAGTGGGCCGGCACCCTCTCCGGGGGCGAGCAGCAGATGGTGGCCATCGGGCGCGGCCTCATGGCGGGGCCGCGCCTGCTCATGCTGGACGAGCCCTCCCTCGGACTCGCTCCCATCATGGTCGAGGAGATGTTCCGGGTGATCGCCGAGATCCACCGAGCCGGGGTCGCGGTCCTGCTCGTGGAGCAGAACACCGAGCACGCCCTCTCCATCGCGACGCGAGGCTACGTCCTCGAGTCCGGCCGCGTCGTCCTGGAGGGCAGCGGTACCGAGCTGCTCGCGAACGAGCGGGTGCGCGAGGCCTATCTCGGGCTATGACCTGCCGGTCCAGGGCTCGCGGCGTCGCGAGGCCGGCGAACGGGTCCCGGGCCGCGAGCCGGGCCAGGAGGAATCCATGAAGATCGTGCGGACCGCCGACGTGCAGTGGGTCGAGGCGCTGAGCCGCGGGCACTTCCGGCAGCGTCGGAAGGCACTCGGGGGGGAGAAGCTGACGTGCGGGCTCTGGGAGCTGCCTCCGGGCAAGCGCTCCTTCCCGATGCACGCGCACCTCGTGACGGAGGAGGCGCTGTTCGTCCTCTCGGGCCGGGGCAAGGTGAGGACGCCCGAGGGGACGGTCGAGATCGGCCCCGGGGACTACGTGTCGTTCCCCGCGGGAGGGGCTGCGCACCAGCTCCTGAACGACGGCGGGGAGCCGCTCGTCTACGTCGGCATGGCGGCCGTGTCCGGGGTCGACGTCGTCGAGTACCCGGACTCGGGGAAGGTCGCGGCGGCTGTGGGTGCCGGGCCGTCCAGAAAGCGCTTCATGTTCCGCAGGGCGGACGAGGTCGAGTACTTCGCCGGCGAGCCGGGGGCCTGACGGGGTGGGCCGGGGTAGGGGGCCGGCGCACCCTCGCCGTTCTTGACTCGGAGCGATGAGTCCGGGCGGCGCAGGCCCGGCAGCGGCGGCGCGTCCTGGCGGGGGCCTTCGCCGCGGGGGAACATCGGGGCTCGGCGCTGGGCGCCGGGGGAGGGAGCGTTTGTCCGAGGCCTTTACCGGTGGATCTCGTGCACGGCGGCGGCCGGTCGCCGGCCGGCGGATCTCCGCGCCTGCGCTCCGTGCGCGCGTCGCGGACAGGGGATCGGAGCCGGCTCTTGGCCACGACGTCCGCTGACCAGCCCGCGACCCGCCGGGAGGGGCCGCGCGAGCCCTCGGTCCGCCCCGCGTTCACGGCGGACGGGCGAGAGGACGCGGTCCTCCTGGGCCTCGTGGCCGAGCAGCTCCTCGAGCAGTCGGAGGTGCCGGCCATCCTGCGCGCCTCCCTGGAGCGCCTCTCGGTCCTGAAGGACGTGCCTCTGTGCGCCTGCCTCTGCGTCGCCGGGCGCGACGCGGCCGTGATCGAGCACTACGACGGGAGCGCGAATCCGGTCAAGGCGGCTTCGTCGTTGCGCCTCCCGGAATGGCTCCTGGATCGGCTGGACCGGGAGAGCCTGATCCTCGGGGAGGACGAGTGCCGCGAAGCGGGTCTCGGCCCCGGCGGCCCGTTCCCCTTTCCCGCGGCGGCCGCGCTCCTCATCCCCTTCCGTTCGAAGGCCGTCCCGCAGGGCGCCTTCCTCTTCGCCGACCACCGCGGGCCGCGGAGGCTCGAGCGCAGCGCGGCGCTCCTCCACCGGCTCTGCGATGCGGTCGTGTCGCGGATCGACCACGTGGCGCTCCTCGAAGCTTACCGGTCGATGACGGCAGAGCTGGAGAGCATGGTCCGCGAGCGGACGAGGGATCTCGCCGAGCGCAACCTGGCGCTCACCCGCGAGGTCGAGGAGCGCCGGCGCGCCGAGGAGGCGCTCCGGGAGAGCGAGGAGAGGTTCCGCACCGCCTTCCGGACGAGCCCGGACGCCGTCAACATCAACCGCCTCGAGGGGGGGCGCTACGTCGCCGTGAACGACGGGTTCACGCGGATCACCGGTTGGACCGAGGGAGAGGTGGTCGGGCGCTCCTCCCTCGAGGTCGGGATCTGGGCGGACCCGGCGGACCGGGAGCGACTCGTGGCCCTGCTCGGCCAGTCGGGGTCGGTCGAGAACCTGGAGGCGCGGTTCCGGATGAAGGACGGCCAGATCCGGGACGGGCTCATGTCGGCGCGGGTGATCTGCCTCGGCGGAGAGACCTGCATCCTCTCCGTCACCCGGGACGTCACCGTGCTGAGGCGCGCCCAGAGCGAGCGCGACCGCCTGGCGGCGCAGTTCGGCCAGGCCCAGAAGATGGATGCGATCGGCCGGCTGGCCGGGGGCGTGGCGCACGACTTCAACAACCTCCTCACCGTCATCCTGAGCTGTGCCGACGTGCTGCGGCGTGAGATGGCGGACGGAGGACGAGGGCGAACGGAGGACGTCGAGGAGATCCTCGCCGCCGGCGATCGCGCCCGGGACCTCACCCGCCAGCTGCTCGCCTTCGCCCGCCAGCAGCCTGTCGCGCCCGTTCCCCTCGATCTCGCCGCCGTGGTCCGGCGGAACGAGAAGCTCCTGCGAAGGGTCCTCGGGGAGGACGTCGACCTCCGCGTGGTCGTCGACGACGGGCTCTGGCCCGTGCTGTGCGATCCCGGTCAGATGGAGCAGGTGCTCCTCAACCTGGTGGTGAACGCGCGGGACGCCATGCCCGGGGGCGGCGCGATCGTCATCGAGGCCCGAAACGCCGAGCCCGAGGCGGACGAGCCCTCCGGAAGGCACCAGGGGCGCCGCGTCCAACTCACGGTGCGCGACTCCGGGACGGGGATGAGTCCGGAGGTAATGGCCCACCTCTTCGAGCCCTTCTTCACGACGAAGGTGCAGGGACGCGGGACCGGGCTCGGGCTCGCGACCGTCCACGGCATCGTGGCGCAGAGCGGCGGGCACATCCACGTCCGGAGCGAGCCGGGCTCCGGCTCCACCTTCGAGATCTGCCTCCCCAGGACCTCCGGCGAGGTCGTCGTGCCCTCCGCCGACGCCGGGGTGCGGACGGCGAGAGGTGGCGGGGAGACCGTGCTCGTCGTCGAGGACGACCCCCGCGTGCTCCGGGTGACCCGGCGGACCCTCGAGAGGGCCGGGTACCGGGTGGTGGTGGCGAAGGACGGGAACGAGGCCCTCGCGGTGGCGAAGGCGGGGCCGGGCGCGCCCGACCTCCTCGTCACCGACATCGTCATGCCGGGGCTCAGCGGGCGGGCGGTGGCGGAGCAGCTTCGCGAACTCCGGCCGCGGATGCCGGTCCTGTTCGTGTCGGGCTACCCTCAGGACCTCGAAGGCGGCGGCGCGCCCTTCGGGGACGCGACCTGCCTGCCGAAGCCCTTCACGCCGGGCGGCCTCCTCGAGCGCGTGCGCGCCCTCCTCGACGGGGGCGCGGGCGCGCTCGACCCCGGCCGGCGCCCCGGCTAGCATCCCGGCAGGACAGGGGAGCCGCATGCACGTCCGGAAGGCGCGCTTCGAGGTGCACTCTTACGAGGTGGACGCCTTCGATGACCTCGCCGCCCCGGCGCTCGCGGGATACCTGCAGGAACTCGCCGGCCTGCAGGCGGCGGAGATGGGGTGCGGCATCGACCACCTGATGGGCCGGGGACTCACCTGGGTGCTCTCCCGGCAACGCATCGAGATCGACGCGCCCATCCGGCGCGGCAGCGTGCTCGAGGTCGCGACCTGGCCGTCGGGCGTGGAGAGGGTCTTCGCCGCGCGCGAGTTCCGCGTGAGCGTCGGGGGCCTGCCGGTGGCGAGGGCGAGCACGCTCTGGGCCGTGATGGATCTCGCCCGGCGGCGGCCCGTCCGCCCGGACCGGGTGCTCGCGCCGGAGTTCCGCGTCGCGGAGGAGCGCCTCTTTCCGCTCGCGGACGAGCTCGGCGGCGCCGATCCGGCGGACGGGGAGCAGCGGTTCCGGATTCGCTACTCGGACATCGACCGGAATCTGCACGTGACGAACTCCACCTACCTTGCCTGGGCGCTCGAGTCCGTGCCTCAGGACACCTGGCACGACCGGCGGGTCCGGTCGACCGACGTCCACTTCCTCGCCGAGTGCGCCTACGGGAGCCGCGTCCTGTCCCGGGTCCGCGCGCTCCCCGGGGGCGCGTTCGCGCACTCCGTCCTGCGGGACGAGGACGGCAAGGAGCTCGCCCGCGCCCGGACGGCCTGGGAACCGCGCACCTGAGCCCGCCGGTCCAGGGACCGAGCCGCCCGCGAGCGTCACGCCGAGCGCGGGAGGACCGTCCGCTCCTCGGGCCCGGCTTGGTCCGGCACCGGGACCAGCGCCTCGCGCCGGTGGTCGCGGGCGATGAGCAGGTAGATCGCCGGCACGAAGAAGAGGGTGAAGGCCGTTCCCACGGCCATGCCGGAGACGAGCACGAGGCCGATGCTGTTGCGGGCGGCCGCTCCGGGGCCGGTGACGAGGGTCAGCGGGAAGTGGCCGAAGATGGTGGCCGCGCTCGTCATCAGAATCGGGCGCAGGCGGGTCACGGCGGCCATCTTCACGGCCGCGACCTTCGCGATGCCCTGCCGCTGCAGATCGTTCGCGAACTGGACGATGAGGATGCCGTTCTTCGCGATGAGGCCGACGAGCGTGACGAGGCCCACCTGCGAGTAGATGTTGAGCGTGGTCGTCCAGCCGTCGGTCCAGAATGGGACGTTCGGGTTCGGCATCTTGAGGAACGTGAAGGCGAGCGCCCCGAACATCGCGAGGGGAACCGAGCCCGCCAGGATCACGAACGGGTCCCGGAAGCTGTTGAACTGGGCGGAGAGCACGAGGAAGATGAGGACGATCGAGAGGAGGAAGGACGGCAGGAACCGGCTCCCCTCGGTGCGAAGCTGGCGGGACTCCCCGGTGTAGTCGACGGTGTAGCCCTTCGGCAGGATCTTCGCGGCTTCCCCCTCCAGGTAGGCGAGCGCCTCGTCGAGCGGGCGTATCGACACGCCGCTGATCTTCACGGCATTCAGCTGCTGGAAGCGGTTCAGCGCGCGCGGGACCACCGAGTCGCGGATCTTGGCGATGGAGTCGAGGGCGATGAGCTGGCCGCCCGGGCCCGTCACGTAGATGTCCTTCAGCTGCTCCGGGTTCAGCCGCTCGGCCCGCGTCACCTGCGGGATGACCTTGTAGCTCCGGCCGCCGATGCTGAACCGGTTCACGAAGTTGCCGCCCACGGCCGCGGCGAGGTCCTGCCCCACCGACTGCAGGTTGAGGCCGAGCTGCGCGACCTTCTCCCGATCGATCTCGATCTCCGATTGGGGCTGATCGATCTTCACGTCGATGAGGGGCGGAAAGGCGAAGAGCCCGCTCTTCGCGGCCCTCTCCTGGATCTTCTGGGCGAAGCCCAGGACCTCCGGCGCCTCGGCGGTCGAGGCGACGACGAACTCGACGGGGAACTGGCCTCCGCCGGGCAGTGCCGGGGGCACGACGGCGAAGGTCTGCACGCCCGGGATCGCCCCGATGTCGCGCTGGAACTGGGGCAGGAGCTGGAAGGCGTTGCGGTGGCGCTCGTCCCAGGGCTTGAGGACCGCGCCCCAGAACCCGTTCGTCGGGAAGGTGACCTGGAACGTGTAGGCGGTCTCCGGGATCGACATCACCGCCTGGTTCACCGCGCGGGTGGACTGCATCACCTGCTCGAGGGTCGAGTTCGACGGCGTGTTCACGACGCCGAAGATGACGCCCTGGTCCTCCGCCGGGGCGAGCTCCTTCGGCGCCTGCACGAACATGGCCACGGCGAGGAGGCTGACGACGATCCAGGTGGCGTAGATCACGCCCCGCGCCTGGAACGAGAAGTCCAGGTGCCGCGCGTATGTCGCCTTGATCCGGTCGAAGGTCCGGTTGACGAGCCCGGGGAGCCCCTTGTCCTCGTGCCCGGCGCGGATGAGGCGCGCCGACATGACCGGCGAGAGCGTGAGCGCCACGACACCGGAGATGGTCACGGCGCCGGCGAGGGTGAGGGCGAACTCGCGGAAGAGCGACCCGGTGAGCCCGCCCTGGAAGGCCACCGGGACGTACACCGCCGCGAGCACGATGGTCATGGAGATGATGGGCCCGACGAGTTCGCGCGCCCCGGTGAGCGCCGCGTCGATCGGCTTCAGGCCTTCCCGGACATGGCGCTCCACGTTTTCCACGACGACGATGGCGTCGTCGACGACGAGGCCCACCGAGAGCACGATGGCGAGGAGCGTGAGGAGATTGATGGTGAAGCCGAACACCTGCATCAGGAAGACGGCGCCCACGAGCGACACCGGGATGGCGACGACCGGGACAAGCACCGTCCGCACCGAGCCCAGGAAGAGGAAGATGACGACCACCACGATGAGCAGCGTGTCGAGGAGCGTCCGCACGACCTCGTTGATGGCGTTCTGGATGTAGGAAGTGCCGTCGAAGGCGATCCGAGCCTCGATCTGCTCGGGGAGCTCCTTCTGGAGGGAGCCCATCTCCGCGCGCACCCGCTTGATGACGTCGAGCGCATTCGCGTTGGGCAAAGCCCAGATGCCGATGAACACGGCCGTCTGGCCACTGAAGTTGACCGCGGCGTCGTAGTCCTCGGCGCCCAGCGTCACGTCGGCGATGTCGCCCAGGCGGACGGTGGCGCCGTCCTGTTGCCGCACGACCAGCTTCCGGAACTCCTCCGGGGAGCGCAGGTCGGTGTTGGCGGTGAGGTTGACCTGGACGAGCGCGCCCTTCGTCTGCCCGATGGCGGCCAGGTAGTTGTTGGCGGCGAGCGCTTGCCGGACCTGGGCAGGGCTCACGTTCAGGGCCGCCATGCGATCCGGCTTGAGCCAGACGCGCATGGCGAACGTCCTCGCGCCCAGGACGTCCGCCCGCTGGACGCCGTCGAGCGCGGACAGGCGAGGCTGCACCACCCGCACGAGGTAGTCCGTGATCTCGTTCTGCTTCAGGAACTCCGAGGCGAAGGAGAGGTAGGCGGAGGCGAACTGGCTGTCCGCCGACTCGATGTTGATGATCGGGACCTCGGCCTCGGGAGGCAGGTCGCGGCGGACCTGGTCGACCTTGGAGGCGATCTCGGCGAGCGCCTTGTTCGCGTCGTGGTTGAGCCGCAGCCGGGCGCGGATCAGCGACACGTTCTGCTTGCTCTCCGACTCGATGTAGTCGATGCCGTCGGCGGCGGCGATGACGCGTTCGAGCGGCGTGGTGATGAACCCGCGCACGAGGTCGGCGTTGGCGCCCACGTAGGCGGTGGTCACCGTGATGGCCGCGTTGTCGCTGCGGGGGTATTGGCGAACCGTGAGAGAGCGGATCGCCTGGACGCCGGCGATCACGATGATCACGTTGACGACGATGGCGATGACCGGCCGTCGGATGAAGAGATCGGTGAACATCGAGGGCCTCGGGTCAGTTCTCGGTGGGCTTGGGCGCGGCCTGGGCGTTCGGCGCCAGGTCGTTCTTCGCCACGACCGCGGTCCCGTTTCGCAGCTTGAAGGCGCCGCTGCTCACGACCGTCTCTCCGGCGGAGAGGCCGGAGTCGATCGCCACGAGGTCGCCGCGGCGTTCCCCGAGGCGCACGAACCTCTGGCGCACCACCGTGCTCGGGCGCCCGTCGGGTCCCGCCTTCTCCTCGAGGACGAACACCGAGTCGCCGTAGGGCGCGAAGAGGACGGCGGTCGCGGGAACGACGAGCGCCGGCCGCTCCTCGGTTCCGATGATCTCCACGTTCGCGAACATGCCTGGGCGCAGGCGGCCGTCGGGATTCGGAACCGTGGCGCGCACGCGGACGTTCCTCGTCGCGACGTCGACTTCGGAGTTGACGGTGCTCACCGTTCCGTCCCACGCGTCCCCCGGGAAGACGTCGGTGCGCACGCGGACGCGCTGGCCGGGGCGGACGTCGGCGATGGCCTGCTGCGGCAGGGAGAACTCGACGTAGATCGGGCTCACGGACTGGAGGGAGGCGATGGGCGTCCCCGGCGAGACGATCTGGCCGACCTCGACCTGGCGGATGGCGATGCGGCCGTCGAAGGGCGCGCGGATCGTCTTCTTGGCGATCGTCGCCTGGAGGTTCGCGACGCTGGCGTTGGCCTGCTTCGCCCGGGCCTCGGCCGCGTCCAGGTCCGCGGGTGCGTTCGCCTCCCCCTGGCGGAGCGTCTTCGCGCGATCCAGGCTGATCTGGGCCAGGGAGGCGTCGGCCTCGGCCGCGGTCAGCTGGGCCTCCTCCACCGAGGTATCGAGCTTGACCAGGACGGCGCCCTGCTTCACGAAGGTGCCGGAGTCGAACCCGACTTGTCGGATCTGGCCGGTGACCTCGGCACCGAGGGTGACCCCATGGACCGCGACGAGCGTCCCGATGGCAGCGCGGGAGGCGTGCCAGCGCTCGGCCCGGACGGGGGCGGTCGTGACCGACTCCGGCGGCGGCACGAACGACTTCCCCACGTTGATCATCTTGACGATCTGCAGGGCCTTCACCCCGACGAGGAAGCCGACCACGGCGACGAGCGTGGCCACCGCCACCCACCAGACCTTGGTTCGCACTTTCATGGCGCCGAGTCATAGGACGGCGCCGAGCGCGCTGCAGGCCAAAAGGGGAATTCCGGCCCATTTCCGGGCGCGTGACGGAGCCGTGCGGCCGCGCCCTTTCGTGCCCCAACAGGGGCGTTCCGGGGAGAGGAGAAATCGCCGTGCGTCGCGGCCGGGCTGGGGGCTCCCGCCCGGGCGCCCGGAACCCGACGCCCGCGCGCGGCGGGGATGCTACCTTGGCGCGCGGACGCGCCGGAGGGCGCCGCCGGAGGAAGGGACCACATGAAGGCAGGCCTCGTGGGCTACGCGCAGACGGGAAAGACGACGCTCTTCAACGCGCTCACCGGCCTGCACAAGGGAGGGGCGGGTGGACGCCAGGTGCACCTCGGGGTGATCCGCGTCCCGGACGCTCGCGTGGACGCGCTCGCCGCCGCCTACCGGCCTAGGAAGACGACGTTCGCGGAGGTGGCCTTCGTCGACGTTCCAGGTCCTCCCGGGAAGGGCACGGGCCTCGACGCGGACGCGCTGCGAGCGCTCGCCGAGGTGGACGCCTTCTGCCTCGTGGTGCGCAGCTTCCCCGCGCCGGACGGGACGCCGCCCGCGCCGGTGCGCGAGATCGCCGACTTCGATGCTGAGCTCGTCTTGTACGATCTCGCCATCGTCGAGAAGCGGCTCGATCGGCTCCGGAAGGAGCAGCACCGTGGCACCGGCGAGTACCACGAGCTCGAGCGCATCCACGCCCAGCTCGACGCTGGCCGTCCCCTGCGAGCGATGGAGTGGAGCGCGGCCGAGGAGAAGGAGCTCGCGCACTTCCAGTTCCTGTCGCGCCGTCCGCTCCTCGTGGTCGTGAACGTTCCCGAAGCGGACGCGGCCGCGGCCGCCGATCCCGGGGTGGTGGCGGCGGCCCGCGAGCGGGGGGCGGAGGTGCTGTCGCTCTGCGCGGCCGTCGAGGCCGAGATCGCCGAGCTCGACCCGGCGGAGCAACCCGAGTTCCTCCGGTCGCTCGGGCTCGCGGAGCCGGCGCGAGACCGGTTCATCCGGGCCGTCTACCATCTGCTCGACCTCATCTCCTACTTCACGGTCGGCGAGGACGAGGTGCGCGCCTGGACGATCCGGCGCGGGGATCGCGCGCCGCGCGCCGCCGGCCGCATCCACTCGGACCTGGAGCGCGGCTTCATCCGCGCCGAGGTCCTCCATTACGACGACTTCGTCGCGAGCGGCGGGGAGGCGAAGGCACGCCAGGAGGGCAAGCTGCGCCTCGAGGGCAAGGAGTACGTCGTCCGGGACGGAGACATCATGAACATCCGCCACTCCGGCTAGGGGTGGCGCGGGCCGCTCGCTACGCGGCCAGGCGGCGAATCGTGTCGAGCACCTCGCCGAGCTGGAACGGCTTCGGCAGGAGCGCGGCGGCCTCGACCTCGTGCGCGAACGCGGACATGACCACCACCGGGACCTTCGACAGGACGGGGTCGAGCCTCTGGGCCGCCCGGAACTGCCATCCGCTCATCACCGGCATCATGAGGTCGAGCAGGATCAGGTGCGGGGGGTCGGCGCGCGCGACGCGCAGGGCCTGGCTCCCGTCGGCCGCGCAGGAGACGACGTAGCCTTCGAACTCGAGGATGTCGGTGAGCGCCTCGCGCATGTCGCGGTCGTCGTCGACCACGAGCACGCGCTTCGGAGAACCTTTCAGCGCGGGCGTGCCGCTCATGACGCGGTAGAGTTAGGGGCGATGGGCGCCCATGGCCAGGTACCGGAAGGGTACCGTCGCGCGCGGCCCGGACGAGGGGCCTCGCCGGCTCCTCTCCGCCCGGGCGCCGCGGACCGGCGTCCCGCGGGTCCCGGCGAGGGCCGCGGCCTCGGGCCGACGGGAGCGAGGACTTGAGGACCTTCTCCGACGTGCTGGCGGGCGTCGGGGCCTTCGTCTCGGGCCTCGTCGCGCGCCTCGGGGTGGTCGCGGCGATCATGGTCCTCCTCCTCGTCCCGGTGCTCGTCGTCGCCCTAAGCCTGAGGGCCGCCCGCCGCGCGCGTCGTCCCTCGAGGTGACGGGCCGCCCGCCAAAGCGCCCTCGGCCCGGACCGCCATTCACGGCCAGAGCACGGTGTGCCGGCCCACCCGGACGGGGCTTCACCGGGGTCCCGTGCTCGTCTTCGCGTCGCCACGCGTCGGGCGTTCCGACCTGGTGTATGTTCCCGGCGGCCGCGCGCCGGGCCGGGCCCGGCAGGGGAACCGAACGCTCGCTAGACTTCTCCTCGTGCACTGTTCGGCAGGGCGCGAGCGGATGGAGGGGAACCGGATGGCGACATCACCTCCTCAAGCGCCCCGAGACCTGAGCTCGCTCCGGATCGACGATTCGCAGCGGCGCGCCGATCCCACGAGTCGCCGTTGGATCGCGGGGATCGCGGTCGGCGCGGCCCTCGCCATCGGGGCCGCGGGCGTCGCACTCCTGCGCGGGAGGCCGGAACCGGTCGAGGTGGCCGTGGCTCAGGAGGGTGCGCCCGGTCGCCCGGCACTGCTCAACGCGAGCGGGTACGTGACGCCCCGTCGCAAGGCGACCATCGCGTCCAAGGTCACGGGACGGGTGACCGGGGTGTACTTCGACGAGGGCGCGCACGTCCGCGAGGGCCAGGTGCTCGCCACCCTCGACGACTCCGACGCCCGGCTCGCTCTCGCCTCGGCGAAGACCGCGCGGGACGCCATCCAGGCGACGATCGCCGACTACGAGGTGCAGCTCGCCAACGCGGAGGCCGATCTCCGCCGGATGGAGAAGCTCGAGGCCGGAGGGGCGCAGAGCGAACAGGCCCTCGACGCGGCGCGCACCGCGGCCGCGAGCTTGCGCGCGAAAGTGGCGATCACCCGCGCGCAGGTCGTCGCGGCCGATGCCCGAATCCGCGAGGCGCAGCAGAACGTCGACAACTGCGTGATCCGGGCGCCCTTCGAGGGGATCGTGGTCTCCAAGGACGCGCAGGTGGGCGAGATGGTGTCGCCGATCTCCGCCGGGGGCGGGTTCACCCGGACCGGCATCGCGACGGTCGTCGACATGCAGTCGCTCGAGATCGAGGTCGACGTGAACGAGGCCTACATCGCCCGGGTCGTGCCCGGTCAGCCGGTCCGCGCCATCCTCGACGCCTACCCGGACTGGGAGATCCCCGGCTCCGTCCGCACCGTGATCCCCAGCGCCGACCGGCAGAAGGCGACCGTGAAGGTGCGGATCACCTTCTCGAGGCTCGACCCGCGCATCCTGCCGGACATGGGGGTCAAGGTGGCTTTCCTCGGCGACGAGCCCGTGCGCAGCGGCGCGTCGGGGCGGTCCCCGGTGCTCGTCCCGCAGGACGCCGTCCGGGACGACGGACGGAAGATCGTCTTCTTGGTGAAAGGCGACCGGGTGGAGAGGCGCGCCGTGACCCTCGACGGCTCGAGGGGCGCGGACGCCGTCGTGGTGGCCGGCCTCTCGCCCGGGGACGTGGTGGTCCTGAAGGGACCGTCCGATCTTCGCGACGGCCAGCCCGTCGCGGTCCGGAAGTGAGGCGTGGCGCCATGGTGCGAGTCGACGGCGGAAGCGGCGGGACGGGCCTCATCCAGGTCCGGGATCTCGACAAGACCTACCGCAGGGGTGGCGAGGAGATTCACGTGCTCCAGGGGCTCAACCTGGACGTGGGGGCGGGCGAGTTCGTGGCCTTCATGGGCCCGAGCGGCTCCGGCAAGACGACGCTCCTGAACCTCCTCGGAGGGCTCGACGTCCCGTCGAAGGGAAGCATCTCGGTGGCCGGCGACGAGGTCACGCGGATGTCCGGGCCCAGGCTGACGGAGTGGCGAGCGCGCCACGTCGGCTTCGTCTTCCAGATGTACAACCTCATTCCCGTCCTGACGGCGTTCCAGAACGTCGAGCTGCCGCTGCTCCTCACCCGCCTCTCGAAGGCGCAGCGGCGCGCCCACGTGGAGACCGCGCTCTCCATCGTGGGGTTAGGCGACCGGATGGGCCACTACCCGCGCCAGCTCTCCGGTGGTCAGGAGCAGCGCGTGGCCATCGCGCGCGCCATCGTGGCCGATCCCACCTTCCTCCTGTGTGACGAGCCGACGGGCGACCTGGATCGCAAGAGCGCGGACGAGGTCCTGGATCTCCTGACCCGGCTGTGCCGCGAGCACGGCAAGACCATCCTGATGGTGACCCACGACCCGATGGCCGCGCGATGCGCCCAGGTGGTCCTCCACCTCGACAAGGGGGTTCTCGTCGAGGGCGCCCAGCTCCGGGGGGCCCCGTGAGATTCCTTCCGCTCATCGCGGCGAACCTGCTCCGGAAGAAGGTGCGGACGGCGCTCACCGTCGGCTCCTTCGCGGTGGCGCTCTTCCTCTTCGGCATCCTCGCCGTGGTCCGGGGGGCGTTTCGCCAGGGGATCGACGTCGCCGGGGCCGACCGCCTGGTGGTCGTGAACAAGGTCTCGATCATCCAGCCGCTGCCGATCGCCTACCGGGAGCAGATCCTCCGCATCCCGGACGTGAAGGACGTCGCGTTCGCCATGTGGTTCGGGGGCGTCTACCAGGACGAGAAGAACTTCATCCCCCAGTTCGCCATCGACCTCGACTCGCAGCGGCGCGTCTTCCCCGAGTTCGTCATCCCCGACGACCAGTGGAAGGCCTTCGCGGCGGACCGGGAGGGCGCGATCGCGGGCTCGGACACGGCGAAGCGCTTCGGGTGGAAGGTGGGCGATCGCATCCCCATCATGGGCACGATCTTCCCGGGCGTCTGGGAGTTCAACCTCCGCGGGATCTACACCGGGCGCCGGCCGGACGACGACCGCACCCAGCTCTGGTTCCACTACGATTACCTCGACGAGAAGCGGCACTGGGGGAAGGGGATGGTCGGATGGTACACGGTGAAGATCGACGACCCCGACCACGCCGCGAGAGTGGCGCGGGCCATCGACGAGCGGTTCGCGAACTCGCCGTACGAGACGAAGACCGACACGGAGAAGGCGTTCGCCGCGTCCTTCGTGAAGCAGGCGGGGAACATCGAGCTGCTCATCCTGGCGATCGGGGGCGTGGTGTTCTTCACGCTCCTGCTCGTGACCGGCAACACGATGGCCATCGCGGTGCGAGAGCGCATCGGGGAGATGGCGGTGCTCAAGGCCCTCGGGTTCGGGGACCGGTTCCTCGTCCTCCTGGTCGTCGGCGAGGCGCTCGCCATCTCGCTTCTCGGCGGGGTCGTGGGCCTCGCCGCCTGCAAGCTCTTCACGCTCCGGGGCGACCCGACGCACGGGATGCTGCCCTTCTTCTACCTGCCGCCCGCCGCCATGGCCTCCGGCCTCGGCCTCGCCGCCGCCGTCGGCGCGGCGGCGGGCATCCTCCCGGCCGTCTCGGCCATGCGGCTGCGGGTGGTCGACGCGCTGCGGAGGGTCTGACCGGTGGCCGTCCCGCTCGTCTACAACCTGCGCAGCGTCCGCGCCCGGTGGGTCTCGGCCATCGTTGCGGTCCTCGGGATCGCCGGGACGGTGGGCGTGTTCGTCGCCATGCTGGCGATGGCCAAGGGGTTCAAGGCGACCCTCGTCGCCTCGGGCTCCCCGGACAACGTGGTCATCCGCCGGGCCGGGGCCACGAGCGAGATGGACAGCGTCGTCACCCTCGAGCAGCTGCGCGTCATCGAGGATGCCCCGGGAATCGCGAAGCGGGGGGAGGGCAGGAGGCTCGTGAGCCCCGAGGTGGTGGTCATCGCCGCCTTTCCGCTCAAGGACACGGGCACCGATGCCAACGTCCAGGTGCGGGGCGTTTCTCCGGAGGTGCTCGACGTCCGCAAGAACGTCCGCGTCGCGGCCGGGCGCTTCTTCCGCCCCGGCCTATCCGAGCTCGTCGTCGGCAAGAACGCGAGCCAGAGCTACTCGGGGCTCGGACTCGGGGACGCGGTGCGGTTCGGCGGTGGCGAGTGGCGCGTGGTGGGCATCCTCGATTCGGGCGGGAGCGCCTTCGACTCGGAGATCTGGTGCGACGCGCAGGTCCTCGACCAAGTCTACAAGCGCCCGGTGAACATCTTCCAGTCGGTCACCGCGCGCCTCACCACGGAGAGCGCGCTCGGCGAGCTGAAGGACGCGATGTCCACCGACCCCCGCATGACGGTCCAGGTGGATCGGGAGACGGACTACTACGAGAAGCAGTCGCGGGCGCTCACGACACTCATCACGGTGCTCGGGACCATCGTCGCCGCGGTCATGGGGATCGGTGCCGTCTTCGGCGCGCTGAACACGATGTACGCCGCCGTGGCCGAGCGCTCGCGCGAGATCGCGACCATGCGCGCCATCGGCTTCGGCGCCGGAAGCATCGTGGTGTCGTTCGTGTTCGAATCGCTGCTCATCGCCCTGGCCGGTGGCGTCATCGGTTGTCTGGCGGTGCTCCCGCTGAACGGGCTCACCACGGGCACGCTGAACTGGCAGACGTTCTCCCACCTGGCCTTCGCCTTCCAGGTGACGCCGCCCCTGCTCGGGCTCGGGATCGGGTTTGCGCTGGCCATGGGGCTTGTCGGCGGCGTCCCGCCCGCGATCCGAGCGGCGCGCCGCCCGGTGGCGGCAGCGCTGCGGGAGCTCTAGCGGCGCCCGGCGGCCCTCCGGCGAGGGCCTCACCGCCAGGGGCGGAGGACCTTGAGGAGCGCGTCGTAGGCGAAGGGCTTCTGCAGCCAGGCGACGATCCCGCGCGGAGCCCTGGGCGGCGTCGACTTGGACACCACGACCACCGGGATGGGGGCGACCTCGGGAATCCGCGCCTTGGACGCCAGGAACGCCCACCCCTTGGTCCCCGGGGTTCCCAGGTCGAGGACCACGACGCTCGCCGCGCGCTCGCTGAGGCGGCGCAGGGCGTCGTGCCCGTCGGCGGTCGACTCGACGGCGTAGCCCTCCTGCTCGAGGAGCACGGTGAGCTCGCGCGCCGGAGCCTCTTCGTCGACGACGAGAACCCGGCGGCTTCTCGATGGCTCGACCCATTCCATCCGCGTGCACCTCGAGCGCCTCGTCCGGCCCGCCCCGGCGAGCGCGGCGCGCGCGACCCGCTCCCGCCGGGCGGGCCCCCGCCCGTCCCGCCCCCTCCCGCCGCCGCCCGCGTTGCGCACGCGCATCTTGGCGCGGTGCTCTGACATCCGTGCGAGGAAGACGGGTTGACGGGATGCCCGGGACAGCCGCGCGGGGCCGTTCAGGGCGAGGCCGAGGCGGGCCGTGCGAGGACGAACCACTGCACGAGCAGGTCGAGCCGGCCGCCGAGCATCTCGCGGATCTGCTGCGCGCTGTGGCGGCCCTTGAGGTGCGGCAGGGCGGCCACCGCCTCGTAGCCCGGGGGCAGGGGCTCGCCCGGGTCGCGATAGATGGCGGCGTAGGCTCCGGAGCGGGGCGCCGGCGCGCCGCAGGGCGCCGGGGCCATCATGCACGGATAGGGGCGCACCTCCGCGCCCGGGACGAGGAAGCGGAAGCGCTCCTGGGACTCCTGGAAGGTGTTCGGCATGAGGACGGGCCGCCCGCGGACCTCCGCCAGGGCGCTCTCGGGAAACGGGCGGGAGAACGGCGCGAGGAAGGAGCTCCCGGCCGCCAGCGTGAGGAGCGCGGCGTAGGGGAACACCCGGCGCGCGAAGCGGCGCGACAGGGCGCCGGCGAGGGCCAGGGCTGCCACGGCGAGGGGCAGCGCGACCGCGGCGGGCCCGAACAGCCGGGTCTCGAGCCGGCGCTCGACGACCCGCTCGAAGAGCGGGAGGAGGGTTCCCGCGAGCGCAAGGGCCCCGAGCGTCAGCCGGAAGACGATCGCGGGCAGCTCGTCCCACCGCAAAGCGAGCAGGACCGCCAGGGCGGCCGTGGTGGGCAGGATGTAGTTCGCCTGGCGCTGGGTGGGAAGGGAGTAGACGAGCAGGAAGGCGAGCAGGTACATCCAGAGCTCCGCCTCGGGCGCCGGGATCGATCGGCGCCGCTTCCAGAGGTCCCAGACGAGCGCGAGCACGAGGGGCGCGTAGAGCCCCGCGTTCTTGAGGTCGCCGAGCCAGATCTCCCAGATGGGGTAGTCGCCGCGGACCAGGCCGGAGAGGAACGTCGAGACCTGGAACTTGCCGGCGTTCTCGCCCACGACGAACTGGGACCAGATCACGTCGCGGCGGGGGTCGAGCGCGGGCCACAGCCCGAACACGGCGAGTCCGACCGTCGCCGCGACGGCGAGGAAGGCGCCGCGGCGTCGAAGGAAGGAGCGGAGATCGCGCCCCTCGCGCTGCCACAGGACGAGCGCCAGCGCGAAGGTCCCGGGGACCACCATGAAGAACGACTTGTAGAGTGTGGCGGCGCCGAGGCTCAGGCCGCAGAGAGCGCCCAGGGCGGGTCCGGTCCGGTCGCGCATGGCGACGATGGCGAGCGGGAGGAAGAGGAAGAGGGTCTCCCCCGCGTTCGTGAGGAAGGGTCGCCCGTGCTGGATGGTGGAGAGGAACCCCAGGAACGCCAGCGCCGCGACCGGTGCCGCGGACGTCCGCCGGGAGATCCGGGCCGCGGTGAGTCCGGCGAGCGCAGCCGTGCAGAAGCTCAGGGCGACGACGGGCAGGCGAAGGCGCCAGAGCTCCCAGGAGGCGCCGAACCCGCTCGCCAGGATCCCCTGCCAGAAGAGCAGGGGAGGCTTGGTGTCGTTGATGCCCGATTCCGCCAGGAGCGGCAGGAGGCGCCCCGAGCGCGCGGTCATCCGCGCGATCTGCAGGTAGAGCGGCTCGTCCCCGATGGCGGGCGCGAAGATGGATCCCAGCCCGTACAGGTAGCTGAACGTGGCGACGCATGCGGCGAGGACGAGGTCGGGCCAGGTCCGGGCCCCGGCGCTCGCCGGGGCCGATTCGCCGCCGGCGGCCCTCCGGGGGGGCGAATCGGCGCGAGCACTCGGGAGCGGGGCGTTCTCCATGGGAGAGCGCCCCGTTGATACCGCAGCGGCCTGGTTTCTCCTAGCGCCGGAGGCGGGCTCGCCGCGCCGCAGAGGGGCGCTACTTCTTCTCCGGCGCCGAGGCCCCAGCCGCGTCGGCCCCGGCCCTCGCGCAAGCGCCGTCCTGTGCGGAGGTCGCTCCACTCACCCCGATGGCGCCGATCACCCGGCCCTCGACGACGAGCGGGATGCCGCCCTCGATGGGGACCGCGCCCGTCAGGCGCAGGTAGTTCGTCTTCCCGCCTGCCACCAGGTCCTCGAAGGCCTTGGTCGGCCGCTTGAACGCGGCGGCGGACCGCGCCTTGTCGATCGCGACCTCCGAGCTCCCGTTCTGCGTCCCGTCGATGCGCTCGAAGTAGACGAGGACGCCGCCGGTGTCGACCACCGCGGCCGCTACCGTCCAGCCGTTCTTGCGGGCCTCCGCGAGCGCGCCGGACGCCGCCTTGCGGGCGGTCTCCACGCCCACCGGGGCGCCGTACGGGTGGGGCAGCGGCTGTGACAGCGCGAGGAGGGGAGCCGCGACCGCGGCGACCGCGACGGACAGGCGAAGGAGGGAGATCGATGCGCGCATTTGGCCCCACCCTTGTCGATGGCGAGCCGGCAGGATAAGGCGTCGCCCACGGTCGGTGCGCGTCCCATGCGGGCCCTGGCCGAGCGGCCGGCGGGTCGACAGACCCCGGACGGGGAGGTCGACTCCGAGCGGAGGGAAGGTACCCTTGTCGAATGGACAAGTTTCCCGAGGACATCTACACCGAGCCGGACGACATCGACCCCGACACCCTCCGAAACCTGGGACCGCTCCGCCCGCTGGCAGGCCTGTGGGAGGGCCCGAAGGGGATCGACGAGCATCCCGCCGCCGAGGGCCTCGAGACCGACGAGTACGTCGAGCGCATCGAGCTGCAGCCCATCGACCCGCAGCCAAACGGCCCGCAGGTCCTCTACGGGCTGCGCTACCACGTCCACATCGTGAAGCCCGGAGAGGTCGAGACCTTCCACGACCAGGTCGGATACTGGCTGTGGGAGGCCGCGACGTCGACGGTGATGCAGACCATCGCCATCCCGCGCGGCCAAGTCGTCCTCGCATCCGGCCGCGCCGCGCGCGACGCGAAGGAATTCGAGCTCGCGGCCCGGCTCGGGGACGAGTGTTTCGGGATCTGCTCCGCGCCCTTCCTGCAGCACGCCTTCCGCACCGTCGAGTTCCGCATCCGGGTCACCGTCCACTCGCCGGAGATCTGGTCGTACGACGAGGACACGGTGCTCATGGTCAAGGGCCGCACGGAGCCTTTCCACCACCGCGACCGGGCCACGCTCCGGAAGGTGGGCGAGCCGACGCCGAACCCGAGCGCACGGGCCGCCGGCCGCTGAGCGCCGCCCGGGCCCGAACGCCGGAGAGGCCCCCGATGGGGTGTCGGCCACGTGCCAAGCGGCCGCGAGCGCGGTATCCTTCCCGCATGAGACTCGGCTTCGGCGAGATCCTCGTCATCCTGGTCATCGCGCTTCTCGTCTTCGGCCCGACGAAGCTTCCGCAGCTCGGCGACGCCCTCGGGAAGGGCATCCGCAACTTCAAGAAGGCTTCCGAAGGGCTCTTCGACGACGAAGAGAAGAAGTCGGAGGCGAAGCTGCAGTCGGCCGAGAGCGCCCCGCAGGCTCAGGTACCGTCAGAGAAGGGCGAGAGCAAGAAGGCCTGAGGCCGGGGGCCACACGGAGGCGCCTCGCCGGCCGCAGGGCCGCCCTTCTCTTCGACCATCCGCAGGTCGCGCCACCGCGCGTGAACGGAGGGGCACGCCGCGACGCCGCGTTTGCGCCCCAAGAGGGGCCTGCCGCGCGCG
>Ga0335069_10000927_pt1 | contig 47205 bp, 47 predicted proteins | sample Lox_Sample_11_FD_206714 | JGI IMG/M metagenome (GOLD analysis project Ga0335069, IMG submission 206714) | Soil microbial communities from Loxahatchee National Wildlife Refuge, Florida, United States - Lox_Sample_1.1 | ecosystem: Environmental > Terrestrial > Soil > Wetlands | place: USA... | reverse complement strand
GGTAGGGATGGTCTTGCAGGAAGAAGTCAGGACTGATGCTGGACTTCTTATCGCTATTCGAGGCCAGGAAATCACCGCCGCCCTCATCGTATGCCTGAGCAATTTCCAAAAGCAAAAAGCTATACCCGACAAGGTTCTTGTGGAATGTCCATCTCATGAAGATGCGGACATCTAAGAGCAGGAACCCGGCTGCGGCTTCCGTTAGATATTGAGCTTTCGAAGACAGGTCGAGGGGCGCCCTGCCCACTGCCAACATTCCAGCTTTTGCTGACTAGCCGGACGTTGGCTTACGGACCGCGATTTTCTACTCCCAAAGTCATGACCCGCCGGTAACGTTAGGCCTACCGGCAGGTAAGCTCGCCCTTCTTGGTCAAGAAAATCGTGGTTCTGCCTAGAATCTCAAATTCGATTGGCCGATAGATTGCGCGTAACGCCCACCACCTGCTCCAAGCAGCTTCTGGACCTCAGACGGAACTGGGTCGGTGCAGGCGGAATCTAACATAAGGAGCTACACAATGCTGACAATTCTCAATAGCATTTCTTCTCTGAATGCTGAGAACGCCCTGTCTTCGACCCAGGCAAGCCTGCAGAAGACGCTGACCCAACTTTCAACCGGCCTTCGGGTTAATTCCGGATCCGATGACGCCGCCGGCCTCTCCATCGCCAACGGCTTGCAGGCGAACATCGCTGCCCTGACCCAGTCCTCGCAGAACGCGTCGGATGGCGTCGGTCTGCTCCAAACCGCTGACGGCGCGCTGTCGCAGGTCGTCACGCTCCTCAATCGCGCAGTCACGCTGGCCACCGAAGCTTCCAACGGTGGGCTCTCGGCCTCGCAGGCAACAGCCCTGGATAACGAGTACGCGTCGATCCAGTCTGAGATCAATACCATCGGGTCAACCACCCAATACAACGGAACCGGCGTTTTCGGTTCGTCCTACAGCGTCTATACAAGTGATGGAACCACCACAGGCTCCAACACGACCTCGGTCTCAGTGGGTGCGCTTTCCAGCGCCGGCACCGGTGGCCTGGGCCTGACCGACGACACAACTACCACCAGCAACAAAACCGCTGCGGTTCTTTCCACGACCGCGGGAGCTCAGGGTGAACTGGCAAAGATCACTGCTGCGATCTCGACCGTGGCTGCATTGCGCGGCTCCATTGGTGCCACAGTGAACCAGCTGAATGCCAGCTCGAACGTTCAGAGCACCGAAGTTACGAACCTGCAGAGTGCGGTGAATAACATCCAGGACGCGGATGTGGGCCAGACGGTTGCGGCGATGACCCAGTACAACGTCCTCGAGCAGACCGGCATGGCCGCCCTGTCGCAGTCGAACCAGGTTCAGCAAAGCGTGCTGAAGCTGTTGCAATAGCCTCATTCACTCGAACCTCAATCCACCCGGAGCGGCGATGTCAAACTCGGCACCGCCGCTCGGTCTTTTTTGTTCGACTGGAATTCAACGCCCAAACTGCCGATAGAGTCTCGCGGCTTGTTCGGCGAGCCGCCTGGCCGTTGGGCGCAAAACCTAAGCCGAAGAAAAGGCACCAGTTATGAGCACTTTAGCATCGTCGCTCAGTTCGCTCTTGTCGTCGTCTTCCTCTTCGTCCGGCGTCGACATCAGCTCCATTCTTGAAGCCGCTTTAGGAGCCTCTTCGCCGGGTATCGATGTGACGGCGGCTGTGAATTCCGCAGTTACGGCTGCGGAGGCGCCGGAGCAGACCTGGGAGAACCAGGAGAGCATGCTGCAGAGCCAGATGAGCGCACTCACTCAGATCCAAACTGATGCTTCTAATTTGGATAACGACGTGCAAAATCTCAATAGCATCACCGGCCCTTTTTCGTCGATGACCGTCAATTCGTCCAACTCCAGCCTGGTTACCGCGAGCGCGAGTTCCGGCAGCGCCTCGGGCGACCACGTCGTGGTTGTGAACGGCCTGGCCACGACCGCTTCATGGACCTCGGCAAGCCTTTCAAGCAGCTCGTCGGACATGCCCGCGGGCAACTTCACCATCACCACAGGAACGGGATCGGACACGATCACGACCGATGGGACTCAAACACTTTCCGATGTGGCCAGCCAGATCAATGGCTATAACCTGGGTGTGACTGCTTCCGTCATCACGGATGCATCGGGCTCACGGCTGGCCATCATTGCGAATTCCTCGGGAAGTGCATCGAATTTCACTGTCACCCCCTCCACCGGTTCAGACTACGGTTTCACCCAGATAACGGGAAATAACGCCTCCGTGACAGTTGATGGAATCGCGTACCAAAGCGCCACGAACACGGTATCTGGAGCCATTTCCGGCGTAACGCTGGACCTGCAAGGCGCCCAGCCGGGGACGGAGGTGACGCTGGCCATCGCTCCCGACACCTCAGGGATTGAAAGCGCGCTGCAGCAATTCGTGACCGATTACAACACGGTCGTTTCCGACTTAGCCTCGCAGTTCACGTTCAATGGCGCCAGCGAGGGTGTCCTTGCCACCGACTCAACTGTACGCAACCTGCAGAATGATGTCCTGAGCGCTCTGGACTACACATTCGCGCCGACGACCGGCACTACGACTGTTCCGAATTTGACCGCACTAGGCATTTCCGTCGACAACAACGGCAAGCTGAGCCTGGATACGTCGACCCTGCAGAGCGCACTACAGAATAACTTTTCCGACGTGAAGTCATTCTTTCAGGGAACATCGCTCAACGGGTTCGCCAACTCACTCGATCAGCAGCTGACAAGTTTTATCAGTCCGAGCAATGGAGCCTTTACGGTCGACCTGCAAAGCATGAACAGCGAGATTTCGGGGCTGCAGCAGAACATCAGCGATTTTGAGACCAACTACATCGCTCCTCTCAAAACGCAGCTGCAGAGCGAGTACAGCCAGGCTGAGATCGCTCTACAGGAGCTGCCCAACGAGATCAAGCAGATCAATGCGGAATTGGGCCAGAATAACAACTCGTCGAACGGATAGACGGCGGAAAACGATGACTCCTACAGATTTGGCGTACCGTAAATCAGCGGCCGAGGGCGCGAGCGGATTTGGATTGCTGATTGCACTCTACGACACGCTCGCCGGCAACCTTCGACGTGCGGCCTCAGCGCAACGAGCCAGCGATATCGAGGGTCGTTGCCGTGAGATTAGGCATGCATTCACCGTTCTGGCCTACCTCGACGATTGTGTACAGCGCGGCCCGGGCGGTGAACTCGCGCAAAGGCTCACTGGTTTCTACTCGGCGCTGCGACGCACGCTTCTTGACGCGCAAGTCAAGCAATCAGCGGAGGCGCTGGATCAGCAAATGGAGACCGTCATAAGGATTCGAGAACATTGGCAAAAGATGGACGTTTGCAACACAGCCATTGGAAATGCGGTTCTGGAGGCGTCCGGCGCTGCGCACGCAGACAGCCCTTGGGCGCAGTATGAGAGGACCGTCGGCGGCTGGTCGGTCTAGCCCGCCCGATAAGTCATCGCGATTCCTGACCCGGCTTTCGCCCACTCGATACAAATGGATGAAGGTCGCGTGATTGATCTGTCTTGCCTGCTCCTATTGGGGCGGAACCAGATAATTGAGCAGCGTATCCGGCAGAACCTTGGCCGCAGCAGCTTCAGCAGCGCTGTTGGCAGTTTCAGCCTGACTTAAGTCGGTCGCAGCTTGCGCTTCGTCAACATTGACAAGCGAATTCTCCTGCGAAGTCAGATTAACCGTCTCCTGCTGAAGATAGGTTTCCTGCGAATTTAGCTGATTCTCTGCATTGCTGTAGAAGACGCGCTGTTGGTCCACATAGGTTAGTGCCGAGCTGACCGCCGACGTCGCACTCTCGATCGAGGTTGAATTGCCGCTTTGGAGGGCCGACACCAGAGAACTGAGGGAGCCTAGTACGTCCGCGTTCGAGTTGGAAAAGATCTGGCTTCCGGGAAGATTCACCTGCACATTCATATCATCGCCAACCGCGACAGAATTGGAGTCGTTGTTACCGTTATAGGTATAACCAGATGACGAGGGGGAACTCGCCGTATAGGGGACCAACGAATTCACGGTGCCACCGAAGAGATACGTTCCCTGGTAGGAGGTGTTCGCCTGAGACACCACACTCTCCAGAATCCCCTGGACCTGCTCGGCGATGGACTGCAAGTCGCTGGAGTTATTCGTCCCATTCGCGCCCTCAGTGCCTAGCGAAATGGCCTGGGTCAAAGATGACACGACCGAACTTAGAGACGAATCTGCCGTTTGTATCATCGAGAGCGTACTGCTGACGTTTTTGGTGTATTGGTCGACATCGGCGGTTTCAATTGTGTTCTGCACCATATCGGCAGAAGCCGCCGGATTGTCTGACGGCACTTCAACGCTCTTGCCCGTCGCCACTTCCTGCAACGCGGTATTCACCGCCGACTGACTCTGCTGCAGGTCGGCGAGGATGTCGGGAACCATGTTTGGATTTACGCGCATATCAATAGCTCTGTGATGAACCCATATCGAGGGTCACGGTGCTGAGTTGCTGAATTGTGCTCACGATTCTTGCTGCCGCCTCGTAAGCGGTCTGGTAGCGAATCAGATTGGTGGTTTCTTCATCAATACTCACACCCGAGACTGAACTCTGCTGATTCGTGAGCTGCAGAATGTTCTGGCCGATGGCCGTGGACTGCGTGCTGGCGTTCGATGCATCGTTCCCCACCTGATACACCAGGTTGGCATAGCTTTGAGACGGCGACTGCCCGGATGGCAGCGCTCCGGTCAATGCAGCGGAGAGATTGGCCACATTTCCGTTGCTGCCCGCCGTCCCGTCTGAACTGATCGCAATCTGCGATGGAGCCGTGATGGATACGGTCATTCCCGCGGCCGCACCCGAGCCAATTGCGGGAACGCTGAAAAAATTCTGACCAGCGCTTCCGGTCGAGTCAAAGCCCTTTGCCTGGGCCGAATTGAAGGCCGCGGCAAACTGCGTGGCCAATGTATTCAATTGCGTCAGGTAACCGGGAATCATCTGATCGCGGACAGTGATCGCCCCTCCCAGTTGTCCCCCGTCAAGAGTACTGGTGATGTCAGTGCCGTTGGCATCAAGAACATGCTGCATCCCGTCGCTGCCCGTCGTTGTTTGCAACGCGTAACTCTGGCTGCCCATCACCAGGGGTGTGCCGTTGCCCGTCGTAATCACTTCGCCATCGCTGCTCTGTGTAACCGAGATCCCGGTCAACTGAGACAGTTGCTGAACCAGCTCGTCACGCTGGTCCTCGACCGTGCCGCCATTCTGGCCGGCAACCGTCAACTGGGAAAGCTGGCTATTCAGTTGGGCAATCTGCGTGGTGAGCGAGTTGATTTGCGCGACGGTCTGCGTAACCTCGGTATTCATCGAGGATTGCTCGGCGGTCAGACCATTTGCGGCCGTATTGAAGGCCTGGGCGAGATTCTGGCCGCTTGAGATTACGCCTTCTTGCGCCGCCGTGCTGGAGGCATTGGCAGAAAGCTGGGCGAGACTGCTCGAAAACGCTGAGAAGGCGCTCGCAATGTCGTTCCCGGAGTTTGAGAAATACGTTTGGATTTGTTGCAGGGCCGATGATTCTGTATCCGCGCTGCTTTGAGCCGAGGTTTGCTGCTGAATCTGCAGATTGAGCAACTCGTCACGCACGCTTTCGAGGCCATTGAGACTGACCCCTCCTCCAGTTACGGCTCCGCCGGAGACGGTTTCCGGATTCTCGGAGATCTGAGGGATCTCGCGCGTATAGCCCGGGGTGTTGGCGTTGGCGATATTGTTGCTGGTGGCGTCGAGCGCAGCCTGGCTGACGTCGAGCGCCTGCATCCCAATCAAGAGTGAAGTGTTCAAGCCGCCCATAGCAACTACATCTGGCATGACCAGGTTTGAGGCCCTAACCTGGAGCCAGAATCCTCCTGAAAATTTCCCTGATAGGAATTGAAGAGCGAAACCATCAATGCCACAGATCGGCTGGAGTATTTGAGCAACGCCGCATATCGGCGATTCAAGAGCTGCAACGTATCCGACGCCGCCGTAACCCGGCACATCAGACCTTCATCCACTGCGGCCGGAGGGCCCGGCGCGATCTGCCGGCTGTGAGCGCTCACATCGTCCGCAAGTTCGAGCAGACGTGTGCTGAATGCCTCCTGGTTGACAAGACTCTCTTCGAGCGCTTCGACGGAATTTCGGGAGATTGCCGATATGGCTCGTTCAAGCTCGAACGACATGGAGTGCAGAAGCTGAAGATACTCCTCCAGCTTTCCGTTCCGGTCCTGAACGCTCGTCGAGATCATCCTCGCAACCTTCCGCGCGCAGTCCTCAGGCTCCGAGGCCTGACATGATGGAGAGCTTAAGCGTGCTCGTCAATCATCGAAGCAGCAATCTGCTCCGGGTCTAGCGCATAACTCCCGTTGCCGATCGCCTGCTTCAGACTGTCCACTCGATCCTGTCGAATCTCAGGTGAGCTCATTGCCTTGCTCACCAGTTCGCTGACAGATTGCTGGGTAGAGGTAAGCGTGGTTCGATCGCCTGCATCGCCCTGGCCGGATGCAGCGACGTTTTCCGCGTTAATCTGCTTCGGAGTTGCTTCGCTGGCTATCTGGGTGGCTGACGCGTGGGTTAGATCGATCCTCATCTCGACTCCTTCTTTTTGGCCTGTGTCCCTATCGGCACATTGCCAGGAAAAGTTTAATGCAATCCTCAGCGTTATTTTGCAGTTTTCTGCGCCCCCGGCGCGGCGCCCGATGTTGCCTTATCTGCTGCAGAATGAAGAGCTTTTGCGATCATCGAAGCGATCCCGATACCCCCGGAAGAGGCCAAAGAGGTCGCCAGAGACTGCACTCCCAGGCTCATCATCTGATCGCGCCCCAAACCGTCCTCATCGTCATCGGCACCGGGAACGCTGGCCATTGACTGCTCGGCCTGTTGAAGCCAGTTGCTCAGGAGCATCGCCTCAAACTCCCTGGCTCCTTTCTCAATCTGGCCATCAGCTGGATTGGCCTGTGCAGCCTTAACCTGGCGCAGGAGGTTGTCCTGCTTAGCCTGCATCAACCCCGATTGGGCCTGCGCCGCCAACGATGCTGAAACAGAGTTCGAGACCATCTACTGGACCTCCAACTCTGCCTGGAGGCCGCCTTCAGCCTTAATGGCCTGGAGGATGGCAACCACATCGCGGGCTGTAGTGCCGATGGCATGGAGCCCATTCACCAATTCGTCGACGTTAGCGCCCTCGTCGAGGCGCATGGTTTGCGTTGGCTGGTCATTCACATTCAAAGTCGTTTGAGGGATAAGCGCCTCATTTCCCGCTCCCGCTGCGCTTTCACCCCCTGCACGCCCCTCACGCCCTTCACGCCCGGCTGAATTTTGTGCGCCGGCAGTACTGCCGCGGCTTCCGGGGCCGTCAGACGCAGGCCCACCTGCTTCGCGGCCCCTGCTGCTCTCGATGGTTGTCGGAGCATACACACTGGGGACAGGAGCCGCGCTGTATGAGGTAACTACTTCTATGGAGAGATTGCCGTGGATGACGGACACTGGAGTCAACTTGACGTCGCCCCCGAGCACGATGGTGCCGGTCCGCTCATTGATAACAATTTTGGCGGGTGTGAATACACTCAGCGACAGATTCTGCACTCGCGAGATCAACACAGGAATTGAGGGAGCGTCTGTTTCCGCGACGTTCACGTCGACACGGCCACTGTCGACCGCTGACGCGACAGTCTTTTGGAACTCCAGATTGACCACATCGGCAATCTGCTTCGCGGTCGTGAAGTCGGGATTCCGCAATAAGAGGGAGACAGTTTTGAAGTCGTGCAGGTCCACCGAAGTATCGCGTTCAACAATCCCGCCGTTTGGAATCGATCCGACCGTGACGGAATTGACTTCTTTCCCATTCAGGCCATTCCCCGCCGTGTAACCACCCATGATGAGCGGTCCTTGGGCTTCCGCGTATACCTGGCCATCAGGCCCATGAAGAGAGCTCATCAGGAGTACTCCGCCAACTAGGCTCTTGGCGTCGCCGACTGAAGAAACCGTGACATCGAGACGGGATCCCGGCCGAGCGAACGGCGGCAACCAAGCCGTTACGAAGACGGCGGCGACATTCTTCACTTCAACCTGGGTCGGCGAGATAAGCACGCCCATCTTCTGCATGGCGTTGGCCAAAGTCTGTACGGTGAAGTAGGTCTGCTGGGTGTCTCCGGTTCGATTGAGTCCAACCACCAGGCCATAGCCGACCAGCATGTTGTCGCGAATACCTTCGACACTCGTGATGTCTCTGATGAGAACCCGGCGATTCGAAGAAACATCAGCCGCGACGCGAGGCGCGATCAGAAGATAGGTTAGGAAAGCACAGGTCAGGAATGCCATTGAGGCAAACCGCGGTTTCGAAATGGCAAGTGCGAATCTCATTGTCGTCAGAACCCCAGCAGCCAGAGGAGAGCACGCGTGATTCGATTGGGTGGCCGAGTGCTGTCAGCGATGATCCCCTTGCCTTTCATTTCAATTTCGAGATTGCTCAATGCCGCGGATGGCACCGTATTGTTCGACCCGATGTCGTTGGGCCTGACAACTCCCCGAATCATCACGTCCTCATGCTGGTTATTCATGAAGATCTTGCGCTGCGCTTCCACTACCAGGTTGCCGCTCGGAAGCACCGCGATCACCTGAGCGGTCATACTCGTTTGAAAAGTCGTGCTGGAATCCGTCGCACCTGACCCTTTCAGCGTGGTGTTGGAATTCGCATTGAATAAAGGGTTCAGGCCTTTCGTATTCACATCGCCCGCCAGGCCGGTAATCGCCGAACTCGTCTGAAATGCCCGTGCACTATTGACGTCTCCGCTTTGTGTTGCAGTGGTTTGCACTGAAACCAGGATTACGACCGTATCATTCAGTTTTCTCGCCTTGTAATCCGTCGAGAGGTCACCCACATTGCCGGGAGACCAGAGGCTGCCCACGGTCTTATCCGATTTCGGGGCCTCCTGCTCCTGGAGCCTCGCGATGTAATCCGACCGCAACTGAGCTGGGCTGGACGCCTTCTTGGAGTGGGCGAAGGCCGTCGGGGCAAAGATCATCGCCGCGAAAACCTCGGCGCACAAGGACCATTTTGCGAATTGCTCTGCCCTGCCGCTCACTTCAGCCTCCCTTGAACGAGAGACGTGCCGACAACCTGAGCTGAATAAATGAGGCGATGATTTGTATCGGTGACGCGAATGATCTGGCCGGGTGCGCCACCTTGAAGGCAGATCGCGCGCATCCGTACATGCACGTGATCCCCGTCGAGCATCAATGTGACAGGAGAGCCGCTGCGCAAGGCAAGTGCGCTGTCTGCCTGCATCGTTCGCAGCGGTTTCGTTGCCTCCGCGCCGGGTACGTCGATCTTTGCCTCACTTCCCTCGCGAAGCTGAATTTGCACCAGGAAGGGCAGGCATTGGCTGCTCTTCACGCATTCCACCCGAGCCAGCAGCCGGTCATTGCCGAGTTTCTCAACGGAGTGAACTCTAAGTGCGGGAGAAAGCGTGGTCGCGACGACCTCAGCGGGCAAAGCGATCCGATCCGGCGAAACCGCGATTCCGGCTCTGCTGACCGTTTCTGCCACATTCATTGCACTGATGGCATAGTGATCGGTGGCGGCCCTTCCGGCTGCGGCGCCGGCAAGAATCATGCACCAGAGAATGACCTTCGTCTGCATCGAGCGTTGCTCCACTACTGCGCCAACTGGTTCAGTTGCTGCAGCATCTCGTCCGCCGCCTTGATCACGCGCGAGTTCGATTCATAGGAGCGCTGGGCGAGAATCATGTTCACAAACTCGTCGACGACATTGACATTCGATTGCTCCAGCATTCCCTGCTGGATCGTTCCGAGGCCTTCGGAACCACCCGCCGCGCCGACCACCGGGTCACCGGATGCGGTGGTGGGCATGTAAATGTTGTTGCCGACGCTGTTCAAGCCGCCCGGATTCTGAAACGTGGCGAGTTGGATCACGCCGACCTGCTGCGCCTGCGTTTGGCCGGGCAAGCTGACGCTCACCGTTCCGTCGCTACCGACAGTAATGTTCGTCGCCGACGCCGGAATATTGATTGCCGGCTGCAGGGCATCGCCATTCGCTGTAACCAGGTTCCCCTGTGCATCGGTCTGGAACGATCCGGAACGCGTATACCCCGTTTGACCGTTGGGCAGAAGAATCTGAAAGAAGCCAATTCCCTGGATGGCGAAATCCAGCGGGTTACCGGTACTGCTCAAATCGCCCTGCGTCTGAACGATCTCGGTATTTCCGGGCCGCGTTCCAAGGCCGATCTGCAAGCCTGACGCGACAGTTGTTTGCTGGGTTGCCGCTGCGCCGGGCATGATCTCGCTTTGATACAGCAAGTCCTGGAACTGGACGCGCCGCGCCTGGAAACCCGCCGTGCTGGAGTTGGCGAGGTTGTTGGCAATATTGTCCAGATTGATCTGTTGCGCGGTCATTCCGGTTGCCGCGGTGTAAAGTGCGTGGAACATCGATTCTCCTTATCCAACCTTGGACAGGTCCTGTGCTGCGGTCTTGTCAATCTCGTTGTTGTAGATCGAAAGTGCGCGTTGCATCATCTCGGCGGTGCGCTGCGCGGTGACCAACTCGACCATTCCTTCGATCGGATTCACATTGGAGCTTTCGAGCATCCCCTGGCGAACGCTGGAATTTGCTGAGGCCGTTGCGGACTTCGGAGGCGCAGAGTAATACGTGTTGCCCGCGCTCTCAAGATCAGTACCTGCGGGAAACTCGACCACGCGCAGTTTCCCCGCGACTGCACCATTCGATGAAACTGTGCCATCCGCGCTGATCGAAACCGGACCGGGGGGAATCGTAATCACGCCATGGTCACCCATAACCGCATCGCCTGAAGCCGTAACCAGTTGCCCATGACTTGAGACTTGAAACGCGCCGTTGCGCGTGTACATCGGGCCGTCTGCGGTTTGCACAACGAAATAGCCGGGGCCTTCGATGCCGAGATCGAGTTCGTTACCCGTCTTCTGCAACGCACCCTGGCTCTGATCGAGAGTGGTTCCGCTCAAGACTCCAAACCGGTTGATCGCCTGGTTCAGAGGTGACTGCGCTTGGTCTCCGGCCGCAGCGAGAATCGAGCTGAACACATTGTGCTCGGCTCGAAAACCCACTGTGCTTGCGTTGGCGAGGTTGTTGGCAATCGTATCCAGAGCCTGGGTACGAGCCACCAACGCTGTGCACGCGGCATAGTATCCGCTTTCCATGGAAATCCCTTCGACAATTGACATGCACGGCAAGGGCCAGAACTCTGGGCAAAATCTGCCTGATGGCAGGCTCGAAAGGCCCCGAAAGCCGGGATTTATGAAGCTTTGATGAGAAGGCGCCCTGTGGGCCGATTCTCGGGTCCCACATCGGCGCGTCATCTTCATGGGAAGACAAGATGAATCGCGCAAGAGCGGAAGGCTGAAACTCGGAAGGGGATACTAGACGGTCAGCTTTCTTTCCGGAAAGTCGTAATCCAGCCGGTCGTATGATTGGTGTCCCGCGCAGGCGGAAGGCTGCTTCCGGACCATTCGATGCGCTTGATCAACGAGTATCGTCCAAGGCCGATTGGACCGGAAGTTCAGAAGGTCGGCAAAGTACTCAACCACACACCGCGGCAATGACCATGCTTCTGCTATTGAAAGACCCACAAAATTGACATCGGCGTGATGAATGCCTGCCAGTTCCCATCCGAGAATCTCGGGAAACTTACCAAGGTCGTGGCAAAGGCCAACCCACCTGGCATCCTCGGGCGCGCAATGGTTCCTTCGTTCCGCCTGGAGCCCTGACGCATACGCGATGACTCCTGCGTGCTCCCATGCTGCCGCTATGGGCAGATCGCGCCGGCGTCGAGTGATGGTGTGTTTTGAAATTGCTTCGAGACACGCCTGAACTTCAAGGCTCGAAATTGCATCCTCAATGCGTTGTGGATGCCCGCCGCCTCCCCAATCGCGGTCAGCGTGCCGCATCACCTGGATTGCAGCCCCAGGGTCAGAGAGAATCAAATCGGAAACCCGGGCAAGACTCGCAGGGCGCTCGGCGGCTGCCAGTTCTAATTTGACCAGCGTCTCGGGCAAGACGGGAAGGCCGGGGAGGTTCTGGATGACTTCGGGTTGCAGGGATTTGCCTGGAGCTGAAGCCTTTCTTTCAGCGCCTATCTCGACAACCTTCTGGGTCTCCACCTTGCCACCGCCTCGCATTCATATCGGCAGTTGGCGCTGATTGTTTACCCGGTAGATGAGACGGGTTCTGAAAAATATCCGACCTGCGTCCACCCTTGCGCGGCCCAGGCCCTTTGCAATCGATAGACCACATCGGTGAACCCCCGTTTCCCAGCCAATCGAGCCCAAATATTGTCCGCGCACAGAGTAAATTCAGCTTTTTCGGCGGAGATTTCAACCGCTGCGCGGCCAAGCGCATGCGCCATCTTCTCGGGCGAGCCGGGCTCTTCAACAATCACTTCGCGGTATCCGGGGACCTGCGTCAACCGTTCGCTCTGTTCTGCAAGGTCGCTGGCGGTAATGAAGCATGGCTCAACTCTGCACCCGGTCATCTGCTCGACGGATTTGAGAAGGCTATGCTCGATGCGATAAACGAATCCGATAAGGACACGCTTAGCGGCTGGAGAGTAGTGCAGCGGCACCGCCGCGCAGGATTGCAGGATCGACGGAGGAATGTCTGACTGAACAATGCGCCCGATATGTTCCTGAGCAAGTACAGGGTATCCCCATTGCGCCGAACGAGCGGCGGCGAGTTGCTTCTCGGTGACCATTCCGAGCTGAATCAGCGTGATCTCGAGATCCTCGCCGCGCCATCGACTCTGCTCGGATGCAACCCGCAATTGCTCAGCGGTCATGTATCCACGGGATATCATCAATAGGCCAAGTGAAAGCCGCGGGATTCTCGGCATCTCAACAACCCGGCGATTCGACAAGGCGAACAAAGTTGCTCCGGCGGCCTGAACGAAGCAATCGACACTGCAATACCAGTGGCTGCCCACACGGATACCCCGGCGGCCGCCCGGAAAACTGCGCAAGACTTTCCTGCTTGAGCAAGTGTCTAGATCGCAGACAGCGTGAACCCGCGACAACGCGCCATCAATCGCCGGCCCTAGAATCGAAGACGACAAACGCATTTTCTCCCGCCCTGATGAATCAATTTAAGAGTTGTGAAGTGACCGGCTGTGAAATTTCCGTGACGCGCAATCCATAGTTGCCGTCCACAACTACGGCTTCTCCGCGAGCGATTAACTTCCCGTCGAGATAAAGCTCGACGGGTTCATCGACCAAGCGATCCAACTCCACCACTGAACCGCTTCCCAATTCCAGGACTTCGCGAAGTGACAACTGCCTCTTCCCAAAACGGAGAGAAACATCCAGTTCTACATCCATCACGAGGTCGAGATTATGTGCGGATGTATTGCTCGCTCTCGACCCTTTTCCGCCATCCTCAACGAATGGCAAAGCAAGCCCGTTGAGCATTTCCGTATCGAAATAAAGCGTCAAATTCATCCGCGACTGAGCACTTGACTCAGCGATGGGAACGAAAAGCATCCCGCCGAATGCCAGGCCCGAAACCGACTCGAGCCTGCAGCTGAAAGCACCGTAGGCCTTCAACGACGACGATTCCACTTTTCTTACTGCCGCAAGAACGTGCTTGGCGAGGAACTTCTTGTGCTCGTCGGTAACAGCGTCGACTTGCTGCCCTATTGAATTCCGAACTAGAGCGCCGACCTGCGCTTCATGGAACTCGACAAAGCACTGTCCTCGGAGCGCACCTTCAACCTGAATCCGGTATTGAACCAGCTCACCACCCTCGGATGGCAAGCTCTGATCGTCGACCACATTCAATTCCGTCTTCACGTTGCTCACCTCGGTAAGCACTTCGGAGAGCGACTGAGCAAACGCCGTGGCGAAGGCTGTCGCGCCTTTCCTTCTGGCCTGACCATCCATGACACTTATCTCCTTTTCCAATCGTTTGAATGAGACCGGCGCCCGAGCTGGGCTCCGCGCATTGATCCGCTGCGAACAGGCACAGCCTCGAAGAGGGCGCGCTGTCCCAGGGCGAGCATCGCGGGCGTTTGCACGGGAACCCGCAACTTCAGCAACGATCCCGGCTCGAGTGTGACCAGATCTTTCACCGGAACCTTCAATTGACCCAACTCGGCAACGACCTCGAAATCACATGCCAGAATGCGCTCGCGAAGCGGGAGCACGGGGAAGGTGATCGTTCGTGCCTTCTCCTGCTGCCGGCTTGTCTTCAATTGCTTGACCAGTAGATCGAGAACCGGTGTGGACAAGACCAGGTTGAAGGCGCCGGAAGCATTGGCGAATTTACCTTCAAACCGCAGAGCGGTAACTTTCTCGGTCGGACGCAGTGACTGGAGTATCAGCGAACGGTCGATTCGAGGTCCAGGCTCAAGGACGAGGCCCGAAATCGACCAAGCGGCTGCGGCCTGCCGCATCACCAGTGAAACAACATCCAGCATGATCCCTTCCTCGATCTCCGAAAGGTCGCGATCCGCGCTTTTTCCGCTGCCGTCTCCCCCCAGCAGAAGTTCAATCATCGGAAAGACGAGGCCAAGGTCAAATTCGACCAATACCATGGGTGACGAGAAGGGCATTACATAAGAGAGCGGAGGCGCCTGCGCGACATAGTCCTTCGCCGAAAGTTGATCGAGCGCGTCAAATCTCATCTCCATGGGGATTCCGAGACTCGCGTTGAAGCAATCGGCAAGACTTGCTGCCAGTTTCTCGTGAACGGCCGTGACTGCGCGTGCATCTTCATTAGGCAGCCGTCCCGCTAAATGAAAATCACAACGATGCACTGATCGCACCCTCTCCTTCGACATGTTGTCGGCCTTCGGAGTCCGAACGCCCGTTTCTGCTGCCGCCGGATTGCTACTGGACGTGCTCAATTGCCCCTCCCTGTCTCTCAGAAGCAAGTGAAGGTGTGCTCTCAAGGAATGCCAGGGAAGCTCTTAGTTTCACAATGCATTCCTGACGAATCTGCGATACCCGCGAAAGAGCGACTCCGACAATGCTGGCGATTTCCTTCATTGTCAGCTCTTCGCGATAATAAAGAGAAAGAATCAACTGCTCTCTTTCGCTCAATCTGGAAATGGCCTCGGCCAGATGTGTCCTGCGTTCCCCTTCAAGACAAAGGTCGAAGGGATCCGGGTCATCCACACTGGGCGCGGATTCAATCACGTCAAGCGACTCCGAGCGATCATGAGAAAGTGTTGCGCTCTGACCTCCCAGCTGGAGCGAGTCGATTTGCGCGGTCAGCTTTCGCAAGTAGTCGAGATCGCAATTCATCTCGCCGGCAATTTCCGACTCTGAAGGATGGCGGCCGAATCTGGCTTCGAGCCGCGCCGTCGCCTCCGCAATCTCACGCCCCTTCCGGCGCATGTAGCGTGAACCCCAATCGCTTTCGCGGAGGCTGTCGAAAATGGCTCCCCGAATGCGAAATTTGGCAAACGTTCTGAACTGCACGTTCTTGCCGCGATCAAAACTGCGCACGGCTTCCAGCAGGCCCACAACACCAGCACTGACCAGATCTTCGAGTTCGACATGTTGAGGAAGCCGCTCGCGGATACGCGATGCAATGTAATAGACCTGCGACAACTCCTGCGTGACCAGTTCATCCTGGTCGGCCTCCTCCGCCACGCTTGCCCTGTATGCCAGCTCCGCTGCGGTCATCTCCTTACCTCTTCATGCACGTTATGAACTCGAATACTCATCGCACAGACCCTACTGACATGATTTGTGTTGCGGCCGGAATCTCCGACGGGGAAATCACCACAATCTTGGGGATAAAGGGCTCCAGGATTCGTTTCAGGTAGAAACGTCCGGGAGATGCACAGAGCAGCACCGGCGGAGCGAACGTCACCTGATCGCCGAGCATAGCGCGCAACCCGTCCAGCACTTTGCGGGCGACTGAGACCTGTAGAACGCCGCTTGATGCCGGCTGCGGATTCTGCGTCGTCGAACGGGCGCACTCTTCTTCGATCGACGCATCAAGCGTCACTACCTTCAGTCGCCCGGCCTCGTCCAGATGCGGCCGAATTAAGGCACGCCCCAATGCGTGCCGGGCTGCTTCGACCAGAAGGACAGGGTTCTTGTTGACAGCTGCGGTTTCAACCAGGGTCTCAAGAATCGTCCCGAGATCGCGAATCGACACCTGCTCGCGTAGCAGCTGCTGGAGTACCTTCTGCACTTCTCCAAGCGTCAGAAGCTTCGGAATCAGCTCATCGACGAGTTTTGGATGGGAATCCGCGAGCCGGTCGATCAATCGCTTGGTCTCGTGACGTGTGAGCAGATCGTGCGCGTTCTGTTTGATCAGTTCTGAAAGGTGTGCAGCCAGCACAGATGTGTGATCGACCACGGCATATCCCGCCGCGATGGCTTTGGCCTGCAGATCGGGAGTGATCCACTTCGCCGGCGAATCGAACGCAGGCTCGCGTGTCTCGGTTCCTGGCAAATCGCCCGGCTTGGGGTTCGAGTTTACAGCCAGGAGGCGCCCGGATTTCATCTCCCAGCGCGCGATCTCAACCCCCCGAAGGTAGATGACGTACTCCTTTTCCTTCAGCGCGAGATTGTCGGTGATGTGTATTGAAGGAACGAGGAATCCAAGCGCCTGGGCAAGATTCTTGCGCAGAGATTTCACCCGTGCCAGCAACTGCCCTCCCTGCTTTGCGTCGACAAGGGGCACGAGGCCTGAGCCAACCTCCAGCATGAGCTCATCCAATTTCAGTGCTGCGTCCATCGGATCAATGGCTGGCGTCTTTGCCGCTTTTTCAGCCGCGGCTTTTGCAGCGGCCTCGCTGGCGCCCGGCTTCATCTTCCAGGCAGCGAACATGGTCGCTCCGCCAAGAGCGATGAACGAGATCTTCGGCATTCCGGGAATCAGCGCCAGAGAGAGCAGGCATCCGCCCACGATCCAAAGCGGGCGAGAGGTGCGGAACATTTGGCTTCCGATATCCACGCCCAGGGAGTGATCGGACGCTGCGCGGGTGACTACAATTCCACCGGCTACTGAGACCAGAAGCGATGGGATGATGACAACCAGCCCGTCGCCGACGGTCAGAACGGTATAGGTTTTGAGCGCCTGCTGGAACGGAACACCCTGCTGAAATACCCCGATAAGAAATCCGGCAACAATATTGATCGCGGTAATCAGGATCGTCGCCAGCGAATCCCTCTGGCTGAAGCGGGCCGCGCCGTCCATGGCGCCGCAAAATTCTGCTTCGCGCGCAACCTGCTGACGGCGCTGGCGGGCCTGTTCGGCGTTGATCAAACCGGTGTTCAAGTCAGAGTCGATGGCCATCTGCTTTCCGGGCATGGCATCCAGAGTGAAGCGAGCGGTGACTTCTGCAGTGCGCACCGCGCCGTGGCTCACCACAAGGTATTGAATTGCGATCAGCGCGAGAAAGATAACCAGCCCGACGATATAGTTGCCGCCGACGACGAACTGGCCGAAAGCTTCAATCACCTTGCCCGCTGCTGAAGGGCCTTCACTGCCATGCAGGAGAATTCGCCGGGTTGCCGCCAGGTCGAGCGAAAGACGCATCAGCGTGAGAAGAAGAATGAGGCTCGGGAAGACCGAAAATTCCACCGGGCGAAGAACCTGAATCGCTGTCAAGAGGACGAATACGGAGGCCGTGATGCTTAGAGTCAGCAAAAGATCGAGCGCGATGCCGGGCATGGGTACCAACATGACAAAGACCAGGACGACTGCGCCGGTGGGAATGATCCAGTCGGAGTAGGTTCTCAGGGTCGACATCAAACCGGGCTTCTTGTTCACCGCGACCTCGCATCGGATCGATTGGGACTTGTTTTCAGCATGACGCCGCTCCGTCTCTTCGTTTCACGATTCCGTAGTTCAGCCTGCGCCTTGTAAACGAGGACGAGAATCTCTGCGACAGCATGGTAGAGCGCCGATGGAATCGGATCGCCAATCTCGACGGTCTTGTACAGCGCTTGCGCCAGGGGTTTGTTCTCCATCACTGGGATATCCCGATTCCACGCGATCTCCTTGATCTTCGCCGCAAGCAGGTCGAGGCCCTTGGCCACCACAACCGGCGCCGCCATCTCCGCCTCATAGCGAAGCGCCACCGCATAATGGGTCGGGTTGGTAATGACGACGGTAGCCCTTTCTGCTGCCTTCAGCATTTGCCGGCGCTTCGTTTGTCGCTGGATTCTGCGGATTCTGGCCTTCGTCTCCGGGCTGCCTTCGGTCTGCTTCAACTCGTCGCGCAGGTCCTGACGGCTCATCTTCAATTCGCCTTCGTTCTTCCACCACAGCAGCATGTAATCAACACCGGCCCAGATCGCAAAGACAAGCCCGGACTTCCACAAGATTTCAGTCAGAATGCCGCCCAGCAGGGCTGGGAAATGGCGCGCCTCCGCGTATGAACTACCGATCATTTCCTGCCAGTGATCGCGAATGGCGGCGATGCCAATCCAGGCGATCGCCGTGAAAGGCAGAAGAGACTTCAGAATCGTGCTCAATGCCGCAAGCGAAAACAGCTGCTTGAGACGACTGGCAGGACTGAGCCGTTCAAAGTTGAATGCCAATGACTCCGGTGCAAAGACGAAGCCGCCCTGCGCCAAACCAGCAGCCAGCGACACGACGAATCCGCCTGCAAGAATCGGGCAGACCCAGCGCAATGCCTCCACCGTGGTCCAGAACAGGACAGGGCCGCTAGGCTCGATCGCCTCTGAAGAGGCGAGATTGAGCATCGTCCGGTAGTAGTGAGTCCATTGCGGTATGGCATCCCTGCCCATGAGGAAAAGAACGGCCGCGATCGCAGACATCGAAAGTGCGCTGCTCAGTTCGCGTGAACGAGCGACTTGGCCGCGCTCTCTGGCTTTCTGCCGTTGCCGCGGTGTTGCCTGTTCGGTCTTGTTGGAGTCTGCCATTGGCTCTTAACCCGCGAGGTGAAATATCCGTTCGCCGTTTGTCACCGCTTCGAGAAAAAGGCGGTGGAACAGATCGGGCCAATACCTCAGAGTCGCGATCAGTATGCCTATGCCCAGCAAGCTCTTGATTGCCGGCCCGAGCAGCATCAGAGGCATCTGGGGTGCGGCTTTCCCGAGCAGCCCCAGGATGATGTCTGCTGCTAGAGTCGCCGACAAAACTGGCGCGGCAATCTGCACGCCGAGGCTGAAAATCTCGCCCGCTGTTTTGAGAATCGCCACTGTAAACAGGCTGCTTATGTGAGCCGATCCTGGCGGAAGATAGCGGAAGCTATTGCCCAGTGCGCGCAGCAGCCACAAGTGGACATCCATTTGCAGGAAGAGCAGAAGCGCGATGCTCTGGTAGAACATCGACACAACCGGCGTATCGACCTGACTCTGCGGATCGAGAATATTGACCAGCGAGTAGCCCATCTGAATGCCAAGGACCTGGCCAGTCAGTTGCACTGCTTCAAACACAACGTTGGTCGCAATGCCTATCCCGGCCCCGACAAGGAATTCGGTAAAAACGAGGAGAGGCCAGTTCGAGTAAGTGCTCGATCCGAGAGAGCTTGCCGTGCCTGGGTACAGGAGAATTGTGAAGGCCAGAACGAAGATGGCCTTGATCCGGACAGGAATCGCCGCGCTGCCGAAGAAAGGCGCAAATAACATCAGGCCCGAGAGGCGCACACTGATCGTCAGCCCGCCCGTAATGATCGCAATGAGAGGTATCTCAATCATTTCAGGTACACGTGAAAGTCAGAAAGAGTAGCCGATGTGAAGTTCGAAAGATGACGCCACATCCATGGCATGAAGAGAAAGAGTGCCCCACCCGTCGCAATCAAACGTGCAACCGTTGACACGGTCATGTCCTGCAGAGAGGTAAGCACCTGGGCGATGTTCACAACAAGACTGACCACGATGGCAATGGCAAGGATGGGTCCGGCAAGGACGACCACCTCCTGCAACGTCATGCGGCCAAGCAGCACTACCTGATCTACGTCCATAATTAGCTGAAACTCCTCATCAGTGAACCGATCAAGAGGTGCCACCCGTCTACCATCAGGAACAGCAACAGCTTGAGCGGAGTTGAGATCACGACCGGCGGCAACTGCAGCATGCCGACCGAAGTCGTGATCGAGGCCACGACCATATCGACAATGAGAAAAGGAAGGAACAAGACCGTGCCGATCTGAAAACCGGCCTTGAGCTCCGACAATATATATGCGGGCAGAAGCACGCGCATCGAAACATCATCGATAGAGGCGGGCCGCGGCTCTTTGGCGAGATCGATGAAAAGCGCCACGTCCTTTTCGCGGACGTAATGCGACATGAATTTGCGCATAGGCCCTTCGCTCCGGCCTAGAGCCTCGATCGCATTGATCTGACCCGCCTGCATCGGAACAATGGCCGATTCATAGATCTGAGCGCCGACGGGTTGCATAAGAAAGAAGGTCAGAATCAGCGAAAGACCGATCAGGGTCTGGTTCGAAGGGGTCGTCTGCAGGCCTAGAGCCTGGCGCAAGAAGTGAAACACAATGAGAAGCCGGGCAAACGGGGTGACGCACAGGAGAATCGACGGGATCATCGTCAGTGCCGTCAGCAGAATGACAATGGACCACGGAACGGACTCGCCTTGCAGGCCCTGAATCTGGATAACCCCACCATTGTTGGAGGGCATCATCGGAACTTCATTGGATGCGCTGGCCAGGGGAAAGATCATCGGTGGTGAGGGATCGGAAACAGTTGCCGCCGGATTGCCGGCCGCAGTTGGATTGGCGCCTTGCGCCGTCGCAGCTGCGGGCGGAGTCGGCTGGGCTTGCGCGGCGCCCGGCAGGGGTGCTTTCGGTTGCGCATTGACCGGGCTTGCCGGAGCGATCGAACTGCCCGACGCGCCTGCTGTCCCAGCCGTTGTGATGGGTGCCTCAGCAATCGGAGCAGCAGCGGGCATAGCGGGCGCAGACCCCGAGTCTGGAGTGGCAACCGGTCCACCTTGAGCAGCCGCGCTCAAAGCCAGGCTGAGCGAAACCAGCCCAAACAAGTGAACCCGCGCTTTTGTCGCAGAACTCAACTCGCAGCCTCAATCGCTTCCGCCATTGGTGGAAGGCTGTCGACCAATTTGTCCGAGTCGTCGAGGCGAGTGAGAAGTGCAACTCCCGACGCCCCTCCCCCGACGAGGTACTTGTGACCTTCCGCATGAATGATGGCGACGAAGCGCTTTTCGCCTAGCGAAACGGTTTCGGCGAGGTGGAGTTGGCGAGCACGGGGAGATCCACCACGAAGCAACGCAAGAAAGTTACCCATCAGACCACGCCGCGGCGTTTCTAACTGGACATCCGGAATATCCGGAGGGGGCACGAGCCGGGCGGCCGGCCGGGAAACGGGCACAAAGCTTACAACACCCTGATAATCTCGACCCCAACCCTGGGGACGACTCAACGGGCGGGGATACTCAAGCTGGGATCTTTCGCCGCCCGATCGGCTGGACGACGGATCAATCGAGAACTTCTTTGGTGCAATACTCAGGTTCATATCTGCTCCGTGATGCGGACCGCCAGACGGTCGCCGACAACTTCAAATTCCGTCCAACCGATAAGAAGTTGATTCACGCGCAGGGGCAGGTCGCTGGTATGGTGGCAACCCGTTTCGACGATCGTGCCCTCTTTCATGCCAAGAAGATCGGCAATCGTGAAATGCACAACCGGGACCTCGACGGTGAGAGTGCACGGCAACCAGGGAATGCTGTCGAGCCGATCCGCAAGGCCGGGAAGTTTCTCATTGCCCGCGAACGTCGCGGGACTGGCGTTCAGGTTTTGAGCTGCTGCGGCCATAAAACCTCTGCGCATTCGCCCGTTACCTTCGAAACAGCGACCAGGCTCCGAGTACCGGGTCCAAGCCACAATTCGGCGAGCGATTGCACAGACAACAATGCAACTCGATGACCGGAATCAGCGTCCGGATTGGGATTCTTAGAAAAGGCAGGTGCCTTGCCGCAAATTACTCAATTTAGGTTTGTTAGACGCGAGAATACGCCGGCGCGCCAGCCCCCGGCTGGTGAGACAGCCATGAGAGCCGGCACTCGGCATTGCGCTTTCGCCAATCAGCCGACTTTCGGCCGAAAGGTCTCTAATCGGAACTTAACCTGCCTTTCGATGCTCCGAAGCTTACGTGATGACCTGAAGCGTTGACTGAACCACCTGATCGAGTGTCGTAAGGACCTTTGCATTGGCTTCATATCCCTGCTGCGCTACGATCAGATTTGCGAATTCTGCCGAAAGATTGACGTTGGATTCTTCAACCGCTCCTCCGGTGATCGTGCCATTTCCTCCCTGCCCAGCTTGACCAATCACCGCCGCACCCGAAGCGAAGGAGGACTGATAATTGTTGTCCGCGGTCTGAGTTAACCCCTGGTTGTTTGCGAAGCTCGCCACCGCCAGCTGGCCCAAAGCGAGGGTTTGGTCGTTGCTGAACTGACCCTGAACCGTCCCATCCGAGAGGATCTGGTAGCCCGTCAGCGATCCGCTCGAGAAGCCATTTTGAGTTGTTGCACTGGTTTCGCTTGCGGCCGCCTGCTGGGTAATAGCCGGGACTCCTCCGCTGCCATTCAAATTCCATGTGAGGTTAATCGCAGCGGCGCCGTCGGCGAGCCCTGAAATCGATATCGCGCTGACGCTCCCAGTTGGCGAAGTAAGGATGCCGGACGAATCGAATTGCAACGTACCCGAGGTGATTTGAGTCGGATTCCCTGTGCCTCCGGTGTCTGCCGCCGGCAATGTGATGCTGTAGGTCCAAGTGTTTGGAGCTGTATTTGTGTACTGAATCGTCAGATCGTGGGCTTCTCCGAGCGAATCGTAAACCGTGATGGGCGAGTTGTACGTAGCGCCGACACCCGCGGTAGCGTCGAGATTCGTCGTCGTCTCGAAGCTCGTGGTCGCCGATGCCGGAATGTTGTTTGTTTGGCTTACTGTGATCGGGGCCAGTGCAGCGCCTGTCTGAACAACGCCATTCAGCGCGGGATAACCCATAACCAACTGTCCGCCCTGTGTGCAGAGCTGTCCCTGGGAGTTGACGGTAAAGTCGCCGTTCCGGGTATAGCTCATGCCATTGGCATCCTGCACAACGAAGAAGCCGTTGCCCTGCAGCGCTGCGTTCGAGGAGATGCCGGTCGAATTGACATTCCCGCTTGAAAAATTCGCGATCTTGCCATCAACCTGGACGCCATTGCCAAGTTGAATCGGATCCCCATTACCCGACGTTCCCTGCATCTGGTTGAAGATGCTCGCAAAGTCGAGGTTCTCGTCTTTGTAGCCGTCTGTGTTGAGATTGGCGAGATTGTTGGCAATCACGTTGAGAGATTCTGACGTCGCCTGAAGGCCTGAAAGCGGAATCGAAAACGATGACATTTATCTTGCTCCTGTGTAGATCGAATTTGTGGTTGCGGCTGGTAATCCGAAGCTGCTGTAGAGATTCATTGGTCCTGAGTTAGCCGCGGCCCCCGCGAAAGCTGGGATGGCCGCCGGGCCTGAATTTGTAGCCGCATCGGCCGGCGATGGAGCTGACTTCAGCGCATGAACTCCGCTCGCTGCAATGGTTTGGCCCGTTGTCCCGCTGGACGTAGTCGTTCCTGTCGTTCCCGAAGTGAGGTTTTGCAGCGTCTGGTTGATCGAGATCAGTTGATCCAATTGGTTCAACGAGACCATCTGGCTCACCATTTCAGTGGGATCAACCGGCTGTGTCGGATCCTGATTTTGCAGTTCAGTCACCAGCAGATTGAGAAATGTGCTCTCGAGATCGTTTGATGACAACCCTGTTGTGCTGCTCGAAGAGTTGCTCGACGAACTCGTTGCGCCGGCTGCAGTGGCCGCGTTATTGGCGCTCAGACCTAATATCGGTGCGGCGATTGCCGGGATGATGCCTTGAACGTTCATCTCTGTGCCCTTTCCTAAACCCCTACCCCTTAAGCCCGAATATCCAGCCGGCTGTCGCTGGCGGTGACCAGCGATCCCGGAACTGTCTGCGGCTCTTTCTCCGCAGCCTCGAAAATGCCCGTTGCCGGTTCTTGATTTGTCCTAAAATTGTGGTTCTGCTGCGAGCTTTGCCCCTGGCCGCCGCTGAAAGATGCTCCAGCCTGGTTGACCTCGATGGACGCGTGCAACCCAAAGTCACTTCCAAGCTTGGCCTCGAGAGCTGGAAGGTGTGCGGATATCGTGCTGCCCAGTTCGCCGTGACCCACGTTGATCTGGGCCTGAAGCTGTTGCTGAGACACCGTTGTGCGAATCGAAATATCTCCGAATTCCGCCGAGTGGATCCCCAGGCGCATCTCCGACTCGCTCATGGACTGGATGAGCCTGGCTGTGTTCACGCCCGGGTTTCCATCCACGCTCGCGCGCTCCGGCTGGCCTGAAAGCAAGTCCCCCTGGTCCTGGGCGCGATATGGCGCCTCACCATTGCTGGCCGACATTGTTTGGGGCGCACTCGCGGCCGCGGAAGGTGCGTGCATCGCGAGAGAAATGGACTGTGATGCGCTGGCATCCAAAGCTTTGCTCGCAACAGGAATCGATTGTGTTTCTCCAGCCTGCGCCTGCTGAGAGGCCTGCCTGTCGGTCAAGTTCGCGTGCGGGGTAGAACTGGCTTCCTGCGTCGTGTTTCCTCGCGTCCCGCTTGTGACGCTGGAGGAAACGGCGCAAGCCGCGCTCGTAGGAGGTCCCGCGTTCGCGCTCTTCGATTGACTGGCCCTGTTCACCGAATTTGCGAGGCCGACACTCTCGAATCGAAAAGCATTCTCTGCCAGGGTCTCTATCGCCGGTGCGGCCTTCGGGAGAGAAAGCAAAGAGGTCGGCTCCGGCGAGTTTGCAGATGTGGCTGATGAGTCCTGGTTGGCCTCGGTGGCCGATGGGTTTGCGGCTCCAGGTTCCTTGATTGAATTCGCAAGGCTGCTATTCGGCCGAAAAGATGCCGGAAGAAATTCGAACACGGACAAGATATCCGATGCATTCGCCTGCTTAACTTGGGAATCGCTGCAGGAAGATTCAAATCGCCTGGCAGAAGCCTGCACATCAACAAGATCCTGTGACGGATGTTCGTCGGCCGCAACGCACATCGAATTGGCGTCCTGGTGTTGATCGCTCTGTGCCGCCTTCAAGTGCCTGTCTGGACATGACGGCCGCTCTTCACGATTCGCGGAGACAACCGGCTTTGCCGGATGAATGATTGCGCACAGTTCGTTGTCGGCCGTGTCGACCCCGGGAGACTTGACCGGGGAATCAGTGGCCGCCAGAATCGTCCCACTCAATTTTTCCTGCGAAACTACGGGGCCGGGACCGCTCGTTTTGACCTGCTCGTCGGAGTTCGGGTTTTCCTGCGCCTGCCCTTCGGAATCGCCCCCGGCAGATTGCAGAGGCTGGACGGCATCACCCGAGATCCGCTCAAGCATGTCGATGAACGACGCGCCGGTTTGCTTCGCAAGCGTTGCCGGCGCCGATGCCAGGTTGACTGTCGCGGGTTTTGACGCGATGCGCACGGTCTGATTCAATGCACGTCGCACGCCAGAATTTGGCGATGCGAAGCACGCGCGATGGTTCCTCTAACCTATTGAAATTGAACCGGTAATGTCAGGATGAAAGCCGCGTGAGGAAAGGCCGGGCAGGGAATTTAGGCAATCATTGCCGCGCAGACTAGGCAATCTCTGCCGGGTGAGCTTGAGAGCAACCGAGTGGGTCGGGAAACCATGCGGCAAGAAAATGGCTCGCGAGGCGTACTCGCGAGCCCGGAGAAAGAAACAGTGGACGAGGAAATTCAGCTTCGTTGCCAACGAGCGGCAGCGATGTCATCGAGTGCTTTCTGCTGCAGCCTGGTTCGTTGCAGCTCATAAGCGGCCTTCTTCTCAGCCAATAAATCGGTGAGCATCCGGCGCTGACTATGTGCGACCTTGTAGTTATTCATCTGAACGGAGCGCTGCCGCTTTAGAACCTGCATCGTTTCAAAGAGGATTTTCCTCGCTTCGACGGCTGCATTGATCTCCGCCTGCATTGTCTGCAGGCAATTCGCCTGGACTGTCTTCTGCAGGGCTCTCTCCCGTTCTTCCCATGCCCTCGTCATTTCCTCGGTCAGCTCATCAATTCTGTGTCGCACTCGAGCGACTTCAAGCTGAATCGTCTGGAGTGCGACCTCCTCGCGCTTTTCAATGCTTTCTCTTAAGCGAAGAACCGAGGAAAGCGGAAAGTGAAATGTCATTGTTGATCCTATCGTTCTCTTTTCGTCGCAGCGCTTTCTATCCCGGCAGGCCTACCAGCTGCTCGACGGTTGATTCAAGGCTCGCAAATTCATCTGGCTTTTGCTTGAGGAAGTTGTTGATCACCGGCAGGCCGGCGATGGCTTTGTCTAGCACCGGATCAGAATTAGCCTGATAAGCTCCGATGCGGATCAAGTCTTCCGACTTCTGATATGTCGCCATCAGCGAGCGAATTGCATTCGCCTTCGCAAGATGCTTGCTCGAGACCACGCTGGTCATCAGCCGACTGACGCTTTCGAGTATCGAAATCGGCGGGTAATGATTGTTAAATGCCAGGTTTCGGTCAAGCAGGACATGGCCATCAAGCAATGACCGTGCCGTATCAACAACTGGATCCTGCTGATCGTCACCCTCCATCAACACCGTGTAGAAGGCCGTAATGCTGCCTTGAGCGAAATTGCCGGCACGTTCCACCAGGCGCGCCAGCTTGTTGAGCACCGATGGAGTGTACCCCTTCGCCGTTGGAGGCTCGCCGGCAGCCAATCCGATTTCACGTTGCGCCATGGCAAACCGAGTCAGAGAATCCACAATCAGCAGCACATTCTTTCCTTGACTCGCAAAGTGCTCTGCAACTGCCGTCGCCGCCAGCGCTGCTCGAATCCTGAGGAGCGGCGACTGATCCGAAGTCGAAACCACGACGACTGCCCGCCGCAGCCCTTCATCGCCGAGAATCTCCAGGAACTCGCCTACCTCTCGGCCCCGCTCGCCCACCAGCGCCAAAACGGTCATATCTGCCGCTGTGCCTCTGGCCATCATGCCGATGAGAGTGCTTTTCCCCACACCACTGCCACCGAAGATCCCGATTCGTTGCCCGCGGCCGCAGGTCAGAAACCCGTCGATCGCACGAATCCCGCAACTTAGCGGCTCGCGAATCGGGATCCGTTCAAGGGGAAGCGGCGCTGCTCCGTCAAGGCTGACCGCATGCACGGCTCGATAGTCCGATTGCGCATCCAAAGGGTTGCCTGAACTATCGATGACCCGGTCCAACATCTCCGGGCCAACGCGAATCGAGGGGTGCGCCCCCCAGGTGACAATCTGGTCCCCGAAGCGAATCCCTTGCGGTTGGTCAGCTGTCATGGAAAGCATCGTTGAGCCCCGAAAGCCAATAATCTCCCCCGGGTAAGTCCTCCCTCCGCTGCCGACAATTTCGCAGGATTCTCCAACGGAACAGTACGGGCCTTCTGATTCAATCAAGTTGCCGACCACCTGATTGACGCGCCCATGCCACCTTAGCGTCGACCCAACGTTAAGGTAATGCGCGTAGGGGGAGAGTACTGTTCGGTTCATTTTGCCGTAGGCCTCAGTGCGAGCAAATCAAAGAACCCTTGCTCAACTTCCTTTAGTTGCTTTTCAATGCTGAAGTTTGCTGAACCGAGTTCCGTCTCCAGGAAGCAATCGCCATCCGTGAGCTTCGAGTCTTCGACCACCGCAATGCGCGCGACACTCGTGTTTCCCTGGAAATACTCTTGCCAGATGGAACCCTTTGTGGCAGGAACGCGGATGGTCACGCTGGATCCCTCACGCAGGTTGTCGATGGCAATTCGAACCAGCGCTGCTACCAGCATCGGGTCCACCTGTGCTTCACGATGAAGAATCTTTGCCGCAATGGCCAGGGCGAGCTGAACGATCTCGCTTTCCACTCTTGCGTAATACTTGACACGCTCCTGCTCAAACTCGGCAATCGCCGCCACAATGGGCTTACGCGCCGCCGTGAGCTTCATCTCGAAGTCGTTGCGCAGGCGCTCTTCAACCTCACCGGCCGCGCTTGCCCGCTCTCGCGCGATCCGCTCTGCAAATTCCAGCGTTGTCAGTTGTACCTCTTTGCGTCCGTCTGCGCCATCAAGATCCGCGCTCGCGCCAGGTTGGAACGAATCGCCGCTTGGGGTCATCCCATCCTTTGGGTCGCGATACTTGAGCATCCTTACCGGCGCAGAATACTCACAACTAGAGGACATACTCGTCTTCTCCCTGGCTTCTCAGAACCATCTTTCCTTCCGACTCGAGTTTGCGCGCAATCGCAATCATCTCGCTCTGCGCCTTGGCGACGTCCTTACTGCGTACCGGCCCCATCATTTCGGAATCTTCCTTCAGCATCTCCACTGCGCGCGTCGACATAGTCCGATAAATATGAGTCTTCAAATCCTCGCTTGCCCCTTTTAGCGCGATGGTTAATGTCTTCTTGTCGATGGCAACAATCAGTTCACGCAAATCAGGTTCCGGAACCTCAAGAAAGTTCTCGAAAGTGAACATCAGGTCCCGAATGCCGATGGCCAACGTAGGATCCGCCGATTCAATCGTCTCGAGAATCTCGCGCGCGGCCACAGGCTCGAGACGGTTCATCAAATCGCCCAGATTTCCTGATCCTGAACTTATCCGTCTTGTCTGCACCCCGGTGGTTTCAAATCGGCGGTTGATCACGCCAAAGGCTTTTGCCGCCGCATCAGGGGAAAACTGCCCCATCCTTGCAATTCTCCTCACGCAGTCTGCCCGTTCCTCGGGCTCAAGCCTCATCAGAAGGGCAGACGCCTGTTTTGCTTCAAGTTGCCCAACCACAAAGGCCTTTGTCTGGGCGTGCTCCCCGGATAGGAACCTCGCCACCTGCTGAGGCTCAGTATTCTTCAATGCCTCAAGGTTGATTGAATCGTCCTCGCTGGTCCGGTTCAGCTTCTCGAGAATGCTCTTTGCGCCGTTTTCACCGAGCGCCTTCATCAACAGACGAGCCGCCGCATCCCGCCCACCGAGTGCCATGACCTCGTTGGCGGCCATGGTTTGCCTGTATTCCTCGAGCACCTGCACTGCTACTTCGGTTGAAACCCTGGGCAGGCTCGCCATCTCTTCCGCAATACGCGCCTGATCTTCACTCCCCATGCTGCGCAGAATTGGAACAGCCTCCGCTTCGTCGAGGATCGAAAGCAGGATTGCCGCCTTTCGTACTCCGCTCGGTGCAGTGCGATCAAGAGTACTCACGACTCCTCCTCGCGCATCCACGCCTGCATCGCCCGCGCTGTATCAACCGGGCTCTTTTTTGCGATCTCCGATGTCTGCTGTTTCAGCTGCGCTGCGCGCTTTACTGGATCGAACGCCGGCGTCGACTCCACAGCGAGCCCCGGGACCCCGCCGGCAGGCAGGGCCGTCTGCAGACCGCCTGTTAATTCATTACGGCTGAGCGCGTGTTTCTGAACCGGCCGGATCACAAGGGCATACGCCAGCAGGAACAGCACCAGAATCGACAAAGGTCTCAAGAGCGATGAATAGTCCGATACCGTTTTCTGCACTTGGGACGCAAAGTTTGCTGGCGGTAGATCGACTTCAGCAGCGTCGCTATCAAACGACAGATTCTGAACGCTGATTGTATCGCCGCGTTTCGCGTCAAAACCGATCGCCGCCTCGGCCAGCTCTTGAATCCTGGTTAACTCATCCTGCGAACGCTTCTGCCGGGTGACTGTCACCTTACCCCTGTTCACGTTCCTTATCACCGCATCGTCGACCAGGAGGGCGGCCGTTATGCGCTGGATTCGTCCAGCCGGCGTGACTGTATGCAAAATGGTTTTGTTGACACCGTACTGCGCGCTTTCAGTCTTCGACGATTGCGTTCCGCTTTGGATCGTGGTCGGCGGCACGGAAGGAGCGTTGCTTGGGGCGGCAGAAGCGCCGGCAGGCTTCGTGGGCTTTGGAGTCGGAATGTTGGTCGCAGTCCCCGGAACTCCCGCAGGAATAGCCGAACTGCCCGCCACATCTTCGCTCCTTTGCATGCTTAGCAACGCACTGACACTCGGATCGTATTTTTCGTCACTCTCATCTGACGACCCCATGTCGTAGTCGACATTCACGCTGGCGCGAATTGCATTCGTTCCAACCACCGGCTCCAGCGTACTGATCAGGCGCTCAGTTAGCCTTGCCTCTTCGTCTTGATCGTTACCTGGCCCTTCGTGGCCGATCCCGAGAGACCTCTCGGAATCGGCGTCGATAATCGAAACATCCTCAGGTTTCAACTCGTCGACTGCGCCCGAAACTAGACGCGAGATGGCCACGACGGCTTCCTTTGACAGGCCATTGCGCCGGAGTTTGAGGATCACCGAAGCTTTGGCGCTTCGCTGGCGGTCCAGAAATACAGAGTCGGTTGGCAATACAAGGTGGACGCGGGCTTGGTCGACATCCGACAGGGTCTGGATGGTGCGCTCAAGTTCGCCCTCCAACGCCCGTTGGTAGGCGACCTTCTCGTCGAATTCGGTTTGTCCCCAGGACATCTTGTCGAAAAGCTCGAACCCCATCCGGCCGCTATGGGGTTGCGTCTGCGACGCTGTTTGCATCCGCGCGACGGCAAGTTTGTCCGCGGGAACACTGACCGTCTTTCCATCCGGACTGATCTGGTGTGGAATGTTCTGCGAGTCGAGTTGCGTCGCCAGGGCTTGTGCGTCGTCCGCGTTCAGATCCTTGTAGAGAGGTTTATAGTCCGGAGTGGCCAGCAGATGCACAAATCCGGCGAGCACCAGCGCCGTGGCAGCGACACTGCTTACCCAAAATCTCTTCGACTCTTCGAATATGTTCGGTAGACCTGGCATCGTTTACCAACCCTAAAACTGCATTTTCTCTATATCCTGATACGCACTGACGATCTTGTTGCGTACCTGCATCATCAATTGAAACGAAACATCGGCCTTTTCTACGGCGATCATCACATCATTTAGATCGCCCCCTCCGCCTCGCAGCAAATTGCTGACTTGCGTGGCGGCGGAGTTGTGCAGCTGATCGACTGCATGCACGGCGTTCGACAGCACCGCACCAAAGCTGTCACTGGTAGAGCCCCCGGCGTTGTTGTCCAGAGATGATGTGTCTGGCACATATGCGTTCGGAATCGGGCTGAAGGTCACGTTGCTCATGAATCTTCTCTTTCTACGACGATTTCAAGATGTCGAGTGACTGCTGGATCATTTGCTTGGCCGAGGTCACCGCGGAAGCATTGAGTTGATAGGCGCGGACCGCACCCATTAGGTCCACCATCTCCGTGACGGGATTGATCGCTGGATAAGCCACCATCCCGTTCTTGTCCGCATCGGGATTTCCTGGCTCATACCGCAGGACCGGGGGTGTGGTATCCTCAACAACCTGCGTTAACTGGACCGTGCCCGCGGGAGCGCGGCCGAAGCCGCCGACCCGATTCAATACGGTACTGAAAGGCGAAGCATTCGAGGCGCTGAAGACAACCTCTTTGCGCACAAAGGGCCCCCCGGTGTCACTATGAGTCGTCTCAGCGTTCGCAAGATTCGCCGAAGTAACCTCTGCGCGCTGCCGTTCCGCTGACAGCGCCGATGCGCTAATGGCCAACATGTCGAACAATCCCATGTTCAGTTCCCTTCCTTGATTGCAGTCAGCAGCCGATGAAACTCTGACTTGATCAATTGCACGCCCATCTGATATTGAAGTTGCGTTTCGCCCAGCAGAAGACTTTCGCGATCGATGTTTACGTTGTTTCCGTCCGGGCGCTCAGGCAATCCCTCTACTTCATTCGTAGCCGGCGTCAACTGCGTGCCGTCTCCCTCACTCATCGCCTGCTGCATGGCCGCCCGAAAATTGATGTCCTTGGTGTGGTAGCCAGGCGTGTCCACGTTGGCAATATTCGATGCGACCAGTTGCTGGCGGTCCGAATTCGTCTTCAGGTAAGCGTGAATCAACTGCATCAGCGGAGTCGATGTGGTCATCCTATGCATACCTCCTCGGTGGCAGCCCATACTCACGAATCTTGTTCCGCAATGTGCGCAGGCTGATGCCAAGCATCTCGGCCGCGTGAGTCCTGTTGCCTTCAGTCAGCGCCAGGGTCTTTTCGAGGTGCATCTTCTCAACCTGCCAGATCGGCACACCCGCCGGCATGGCGCCCTGAGCTTGTCCTTCGACGGCCCGTGGGAGAGGAGCGTGCCCCTGAAACTCCAGATCGAAGCACCTGGCGTCGATCACTTCTGAGTCGGTCAGCGTGAGAACCCGTCGCATGAAATTGGCGAGTTCGCGGACGTTCCCCGGCCAGGAATGCGACTGCAAGCGATCCATGAACTCAGGGAGCAGGCGCGGGCGTCCCCTCCGGCCTTGCGCTGCATATTTCTCCACAAAGTGATGCGCCAGGACCGGAATATCCTCGCGCCTGTCGCGAAGGGGCGGCAACGAGAGCGGAATCACATTCAATCGATAGTAGAGATCCGCGCGAAACTGACCGCGCTCAACCATCATCGCCAGGGAGATATTGGTGGTGGCCACGACACGAATATCTACGTGAACCGGGGACCCTCCGCCAAGCCTTTCGAACTCGCGCTCTTGCAGCACACGCAAGAGTTTCGGCTGAAGATTCAGAGGCATTTCTCCGATTTCGTCCAGAAGAATGGTTCCTCCGTCGGCAAGTTCGAACTTCCCTGACCTGGCGGCTACAGCGCCGGTAAATGCGCCGCGTCCATGTCCGAACAGTTCGCTTTCCAGTAAGGCCTCGGGTACCGCGGCGCAGTTAACCGCTATGAATGGCTTGTCGTTGCGATCGCTTGAATCGTGGATGTAACGGGCAAGCAGCTCTTTGCCGGTTCCGCTCTCGGCCTCAATAAGCACGTCCGCGCCCGCGCCGGCCGCCGCCCGCGCACGCTGCAGCGCTCGCAAGAGCTGTGGAGCACGGCCGATAATTTCACCGCTCGAAGGAATTTCCTCAGCGGTACACGTGCGCTTGGTTCGATTCACCAGCTGCGCCGCCGCGGCTTGTAGTCGATCGAATGGAATCGGCTTCGTCAGGTAGTCCAGGGCCCCATCCCGCATTGCGTTTACGGCATCGGGCACTGAACCATACGCGGTTAACAGGATGACTGCCGTCTCTGGCCAGGCCCGACGCACCGCTCGCATTACATCCACGCCGTTCCCATCCGCCATACGCATATCGCTCACGACGAGACTGAACTCTCGATCTTCCACATTGCGGATCGCTTCGCTCACGCTCGCGGCAGTTTGAACCTGCCATCCATGCCGCAGGAAATTCGCACGCAGCGCCGTACGAATTCCCGGCTCATCGTCAACAACCATCACCGAAGGTGAATCTGGCGCGCTCATAAGATGGGAAACTCCATATGAATTGAAGTTCCTTGGTTCAGTTGGCTTGCCGCCCGAATGTCTCCGCCATGCTGGTTGATAAGTCGCTTGCAGACCGCGAGACCCAGGCCGGGCGTTTCACCAGCTCCACTGAAACCGGTATCAAACACCCGCGCGACAACGTGTTCGGGCATCCCGCAACCGGTATCCCTCACCGTGAGCGCCGCGTGCCTTATTCCTCCCCGTTTTAAGGTCTGCAGTCGAACCGACACGATTCCGCCCTGCGCAGTAAATCTAATCGCATTGGAAACCACATTGAGAACGATCTGACGGATTGCGTCCTCATTGCCCAGAATCTGTGTCCCTGTCTCTTCGGCGCCGAAGCTCAGCGATACTCCGGCCTGGTCTGCGATAGGTCGTACGAATTCCACCCCACTCTCGACGCACTCTGCGAGACGAATTGGAGATAGGTGAAGCGTGTTGTCGCCGCTCAGGCTCAGGACGTTGTTGACCGTGCCCGACAGGGATCGAATTCCCGCGCGAAGATGGGCAATCCACTGCGAAACTTCCGCCGGCTCCTGTTCAATGAGCCCGGCAAAAAGCTCCATGCTCGCTAATGGATTCTTAATCTCATGAGCCAGCATCATCGAGATTTGGGCAAGCGCGGTTGCGTTCCTCATCTTTTCACGCTCCGCCTCAGCCTGCTTCTTTGCGGTGATATCGCGGAGTATCCAAATACTTTGCAAGCTGTCACCGCGCCCCGACCGTTCCCCAGTCTCGAGCGCGCCCGACAGCGCCCGATGGCCGATGGCCAGCCACTGCATGCCACACCTCGATCGCCGAGACACCTCGTGCTCGAAGCTCCCGGTCGGCCGTTTCGCCAATGCGCCGAAATCCACGAGGCACAATGCGGCAAGCTCCTGAAGGCTGCCAGGATGGGCGTCGCTTAGCTCGAGGAGCTTACGACCTTCGGGATTGATCATCACGATTCGCTCGAAGCGGTCAAGAACCAGAATGCCGCACGGCATTGAATCCAGCATCTGCTGCAACGCTGCACGCATGCGATCGTTCTCTTCGAGGCTTCTGCTCAAAGCCGCATTGCGTTGCGACAACTCGGAACTGAGGCGCACGACCTCCTGTTGGAGTTCGCGATAGGAAGCCTCAAGGACGGTCGATGCCGAAATGAATTCGGAAAATGCGTCCGCAAGAAGTTGCGGGCTTGGCGCTGGGTCTAGACCCAGCCTCATTATTGGAACAGCATGAGAACTCGGCAGCATTTGCCTATTTCACATGCACGATGAGTGCCAAACTGAAATGGGATGCCCAAAATGGGGCAGGAAGTGACAAACCTCTAGAGAATAATGTGTTCGGGCTTGATTTCTGTGCCGTTGCCCACCAAAATCGTCGCTCGCTCGATTGCGTTGCGCAGCTCCCGAACGTTGCCGGGCCAGTCGTGCTGTTGCAGGATCTCCAAGGCTTCCCTGCTGATGGAAACTCTGGGATGGAACTTGGCGACAAAGGCAATGGTCAGCTCTGAAACATCCTCCATCCGCTCACGCAGGGGCGGCAGATTGATGGGAAAAACTGCCAGCCGATAGAAAAGGTCCTCGCGAAACTGACCCTGCGCCACGCGCGCCTTCAAATCCGCATTCGTCGCCGCGATGACTCTCACGTCCACCTTGAGGTTGTCATTGCCTCCAAGCCGCTGAACCTCACCCTGCTCGAGGAAGCGAAGGATCTTGCTCTGCAACGACAGCGGCATATCGCCGATTTCATCGAGAAACAGTGTGCCTCCATGCGCGGCATGAATGCGCCCTATGCGGGACTGAACCGCTCCTGTAAAAGAGCCTTTTGTATAACCAAACAGCTCCGCCTCCAACAACGTTTCGGGGATCGCGGAACAATTTACGACCACGAAAGGCTGGTTGCGCCGCGAGCCGATCAGGTGGATCTCCTGGGCAATCATATCTTTGCCGGTCCCGCTCTCACCGGTGACCAGCACGGTGGTGTCTCGCACTGCCACCATCCGTGTTAATGCATAGGTGCGGAGCATCGGCGCCGACTTTCCAACCATGCTGCGCAACGTGAATACGGGTTCATTTTCGGCCTCGGCTTCATCGCCCGAGATCTGAGATAGTGGGCTCGAGTGAACCGTTCCAATCCGATTCACCGCATCGGCCACTCTTCTTGATACCGGGGTTGGCGACGCGGTTCCAACCAACAACTGCCCCGTATGCGAATTCAGCATCAAAATCTGTGTGTTCGGGAAGCGATCGCGGACAATGCGATTGAATTCTCCCGGATTGAGATCGGGAAGAACCGGATCGAGCAGCAGAACCACATCCTCGTTGCCGTGCCCCCGGAGCCTCGTCAATGCCTCTGCCCCGCCTGCAGCCTCTAATACGCGCCAACGGGGCGGCGCCAACTTCTCCTTAAGTTCACCGCGCAGTCTGAAGTTTGGACTCACGACAAACACGTCCATCGGAGCTCGATCTTCAGCGCGAACGAAATTTGAAGCCACGGTCGCCACGGTCTCAGCTGTCCATCCTTTGTGTGATGAATTCAAGACTCTTCGAACCGGGCGAAGTTCCCGATCGACTCTCTTCCATCAGACTCGGCAGACCAGCTGGAGTACAGCCTTCTTCGCGGTCATGCAGTGGAAGTTTGAGAGAAACCCGGAAAGGGTCGCTCAGCAACTCAAATAGGCCTCCCTGGCTGCGGATGCTGGCTTCTGCGACGAACAATTCCACTCGATCGGCGGAGGTCAGCTTCCTTCCATTAGGGTTCGTGCATTGCACCACCACGTCCGCAAACCCGTCTCGCTGATCAACGGTCACGTGGATCTCCTCGTCGTGCTCACAGGCGACCGAGACCGCGGCAATTGCAGCGTGCATCGCATGCTCTACCCGCACCGGATCGGCAAGAACCTGAATTTCATGACCAGTCTGCCTGAAGGAAAGTCGCCGACCAGCCTGGTGGAGGCTGGAGCCCTCATTTTCAACGATTGACCCGATCAATTCCAGAAGGTTCGTTGGAGCGCAGACAGCCTCGAATTGAAAACAGTCAAGCAAGGTGCGCATGCCGGACATCAAACTGCAGAGACGCTCGACCTGAGTATTTGAAACCGCGATGTACCGGTCCGCGCCGCGAACTCCATCTCCTCGAATCATCAGCGTTCCCAGAGCGCCGCGCAAAACTGTCAGAGGCTGAGCCATCGCGTGCAACGTTAACGCGAAGTCCTCGCATAGACGCGCTTGCGAACCTACCCCGAATTCGGAGAACTGGGAGCAGCTTGACATCCCTAAGCAACCCTCACTTCATAGCCAAAACCGCGCACGGTATGGGTCAGCTTGACCTCGCCCGGAAGGTCAATCTTGTCGCGCACGTATTTCACATAGACATCAACGATGTTCGTAGCCGACCCGGAAGACGTGTTCCAAACCTCTTCGAGCAAAGCCGCTCGCGAAACCGGCCGGCCCGGGTTACGCATCAAGACCTCGAGGATGGCAAACTCCCGGGGCGTCAACTCGATGCGCCGTCCATTCCGCTCCACTCTGTGTTCGTCGCGATACAGGGTCAGGTCACCGACCTTGGAATAACTTGGAATCAATCCGGAATTTCGCCGCAGCAGCGCGTTCACACGTGCCTGAAGCTCAATCAGGGAGAACGGCTTCGTTAAACAGTCATCTGCCCCGGTTTCCAGCGCGTGTACCTTCTCCTCAACCCGACTGCGAGCAGTGAGAACGAGGATCGGTAGTCGCGGCTGGGAAGGTCGGATTTGTCGAATCACATCGATACCGTCGAGTCCCGGAAGATTCAGATCGAGAATGAGCAAGTCAAAGCGCCGCTTCTGACCCAGGACAATCGATGCTTCCGCACCATCCGCGATGTGCTCGACGACGAAACCTTGGTACTGCAACTCTTCAACAAGGAAGGAGGCAAGGGAGGCATCGTCTTCGACGATGAGAATATGCCGCCCGGGAGGGCTTTTGCTGGTGCCGTCAGTTTCCGGCACCATTTCTTCCCTCATAGACGGCGAATGATCCAACCCTTCGCCCAATGTCCCTTTGAGTGACAACGAACTTCTTTCGTCCATGGCCCCCAACACTCGACCCCGTTCGGGTTTTCTAAAATAGCTGACTTTCCATTAAAAACAGATTGAACGAATACCAATCCAAATAATCTTGCCGTCTGCACAATATAAGTGGCTAAAGAGTTACTGCCTTGTGACACGCGTCACAATTGGGCACGAAAATGCTACACAAAAAGTACTATGTTCATCCTGGACGAACATGACCTTCGGATCAGCCGCAGCACTCTAAAGGAATGGCCGGAATTGATTTGGAACGTGCTTTTCCAAAAACATTCGGTATAGTCGCATATACGGTTCGTTACGGATGGCCTGATCCTCGACAATGCCGATAGGTCATTCAGGTGATTGCCGCACGGCTCAGAACTCGCTCTTCGCTTCATCGCTGTTTCGGATTGCATCACGATGAGATCTTTTAATTATCGCGTTCCTCGGTATTCGGTCGATCTTCCTGTTCAAGTGGTGCGGGGAGAGGAATCGCAATTCGCGCGTTGCACCGAGATCAGCCGCGATGGTATGAGGATCGAGTCAGACGAATGGCTTCGGTTGGGCACCCGGGCCTTCGTCCAAGTGCCTCATCATCCCCAGGACGCCTGCCTTCCAATCAGGATAGCCAATGCTCAATGCGACTCATACGGCGCGGTGTTCATCTTCGAATCGAGCGACCAGCGAAACCTCGTCAACAGTTTGATCGCGTCGTTGACGACCCCGGGCCCGTGCACGAGCCTGGTCTTGCGCCACCATCCCTGAGTTGCCGGTGATTCAGCTTGGCGGGCCGGATCGCAGTCCCGTTACCTGGCCGGCCCCACTTCTCATCTCTGTTCCTGGTCTTTGCTCGGAACCGCAGTCCCGTTCGAAAGCTTTGGCGCTATCTCCGATCCATCCTGCACTTGATACTGAACGATCAGTGAGATTCGGCGGTTTGACGGATCCTCGGGTTTTTGAGGCAAGCGCAACCGTTGATCGGCGAACCCGCGCACCTGCGAAACCTGGCTTGGACGAATCCCCTCGGCCTGCATCAACCTGCGCGCCTCGTTGGCCCGGTCGGATGAGAGATCCCAGTTGTCGTAGTTCTTCACGCCGGAATAGGGTTTCGAGTCCGTATGCCCCTCGATGGAGATGTTGTTCGGAAGCTTTCCGATCTCCTGCGCAAGGACTTTGAGCAGTTCCACCAGCGCTGGAGTCGGTTTCGTACTGCCTAATTCGAAAAACGTCCCCTTCTCCGACTCCATCAACTCGATCCGCAAGCCCTCCTGCGTGATCGTGATCTCAATCTGGTTTTTCAGCTTGTCGAGTGGATCAAGATGGTGAATTGACCGCAGAAGCTCCTCTTTCAGCTTCTGCATGTCTTCCTTTTTCAGGGCGACGAAGTCTCCCGCTCCATTCTTGTTCGTTCCCACCACCTTTGCGAAACCTCTGGGGTCCTTAAAGTATCCGCCCACAGCCTCCTGGACCTGCTTGCTGGCGTTCATCATCCACAAGACGATGAAAAGGGCCATCATAGCCGTGACAAAATCGGCGTAGGCCACCTTCCATGCTCCTCCATGATGACCGGCATGGCCACTCTTTTTCCTGACGATGATCGGCTCCTGCATCTGTGCCATCTATGGTCTCTCCCTGGAGACAACTACGCAGCAACCGCGGCCGGTGCGTCCTTTTGCCGGCAGGCCTTCTCGACTTCCTGAAAACTAGGTCGTACGTGCTCGGGAATTGCTCGTCTGCCCATTTCAATTGCCAGGGAAGGCGACATGCCTTTGATGTAGGCGAGCATTACGACTCTCACGACATGATAGAAAGCATGCTCATCGTCATTGAGTTTTGACAGGTTCGCGCCGAGCGGCCCAACTACCCCATAACAAAGCAGGATGCCAAGAAAAGTGCCCACTAAGGCCGCTGCGACTTTGTGTCCGATCTCCTCCGGTGGCCCACCCAGAGCGCTCATCGTGACCACCACGCCGAGAACTGCCGCAACAATTCCCATGCCGGGGAGCGAGTCTGCAACCGTGCTCAGGGCAACGGCGCTTTGTGTTGCGCCAACATGGTGAACCTCCATGTCAAGTTCCATCATCTGGTCCAGGTCATAGGTTCCAGCCCCTCCTGTGATCGCCATGCGCATTGTGTCGCAGACGAAGTCCCGAATCCCGTGGTTCTTCAGAAAGAACGGGTTCTTTGAGAAAACTGGACTCTTGTCCGGACTCTCGATGTCGTTCTCGATCCCCGCCAGTCCTTCTTTGCGTGCCTTGTTGAAAAGGGTGAACATCATTCGCAGCACATCGATGTAACGCTGCTGCGAGTAAGCCGTCCCTTGCAACACCCGCACGATGCCGGCTGCGATATTCTTGAGAACGAAGAACGGGTTCGCGGAAAGCAGGGTGCCCAGCGCAGCCCCGCCAATGATCACGAACTCCGACGGCTGCAGGAGGACCAGCACCGGCCCTTTCTCCATCAGGAAGCCGCCGAGTACCGCGCCAAATACAGCGAGTATTCCAATAATGACAAACATGGTGCGTCCCTCTTGCAGATACACATTTGGGCCGGGCCCCCGCCGCTCCGCGGCGAGGCGGTTTATTGCCAGCCTTCTATCGGCATCTGCCAATCAGATTTCCAGCGCAACTGTCCCATGGCGCGCGTATCGAGCAATCTAGCCGTCAAATCAATGGATTGCGGCCCCTGTTCATCGGGAATTTCGCCTTCTTTCGCTCGCTGGTCGCGCCGGCCTCGCCCTCTCTGGAAAATCACAGCCGAACTGCCGATAGAAAACCTTCCCGGCGCGCCTCTAACTCGCGAGATAGGGCGTATAGCCGGCAGGGATAGTGGAGAAGTCTGGTCGCAAGCCGGTTAGCTGCTTCGAGGGGACGCCTCAACTGGGGCATGTTGGCACTTTTGAAATGGGTCATATGAAGTTCCGAATCGACAAGAGCACGATAGGGGGCATCGCGATCGCCGCCCTCGGGATTGGCTTTGGCTTGGTTCTGGATGGGGGCAAAATTGCCCAGGTGCTCCAGCCGACAGCCGCTTTGATCGTCATTGGGGGAACCATCGGCGCCGTCATGGTTCAGTTTCCCTTATCCATTGTTGGTCAGGCGTTCACGCACCTTAAAGATGTTTTCTTCAATCCTGACTCTGAATCCGATGCGATTGTGCAGAATTTGCTCCGCTATGCATACAAAGCACGGAAAGAGGGCCTGCTTTCCCTCGACTCCGAACTCGCCAAAATCCACGATTCTTTCTTGAAAGAAAGCCTCATGCTCGCAATCGATGGAGCCAACGCGTCGGACCTTCGCAAAATGATGGAATTGCACCTCGACTATCACGGCGAAAAGGACGCTCGCATTCCCAAGGTCTTCGAGGCCGCCGCCGGATTTGCGCCCACCATCGGGATCATCGGGGCAGTCCTCGGCCTTATTCAGGTGATGCAACGCCTGCAGGACATAAACGAAGTCGGCAAGGGCATTGCAGTTGCATTTGTCGCAACCATCTACGGTGTGGGTTCGGCCAACCTCCTCTTCCTTCCCTGGGCCGGCAAGCTGCGGATAAGAATGCGTGAACGCCAAGTCATTCAGGAAATGACGCTCGAGGCAATCATCTCCATTGTTGAAGGCGTGAATCCGCGAGCGCTCGAAATGCAGTTAAAAAGATTCCTGGTATCCGCGAAACGGCCCAGCCTTCAGAAGGTGGCCTCGCGATGAGACGCCCAAGGCGCAAGGATCTCGGAGAAGTCATCAATCACGAAAGATGGTTAATCTCCTACTCGGATTTCATGACCCTTCTCTTTGCCTTCTTCGTCGTGCTCTTTGCCGCGACTTATCGCGACAATCAAGCGATCAGGAAATTGGCGCGCGCCATCCACAACGGCTTCCAGACCATGGGAGCTTTTTCATCCGACGAAAGCGGCAGCGGCGGAGCTTATTCAACTGAGACTCCAGGCGCTGACGACAACAGCTCGCGTGTTCAGAACGGGAAGACCGCTCTGAATCCAGCCTCAGCCGGATCGGTTCGAGACATGCTGGAACTGCGACGCCAGCTTGAGAAGGCGATGGGGCAGGAATTGCAGAATCGTGAGGTGGTCCTTCAAGTCACACCGGAAGGCTTCGTGATCAGTCTCAAGGAACTCGGATTTTTTGATAGTGGTCACGCCGAACTCTTGCCTGGCGCCGCCGAAAAGATTGAAAGAATCGCTCGAGTACTTGCCAGGCCTGGGCTCGAGATTCGCGTCGAAGGGCACTCAGACAATCAGCCAATTCACAACTCCCAATTCCGCTCGAACTGGGAGCTATCCACCGCCAGGGCCATGGCGGTGCTGCGACTCCTCGTTGATCAAGCAGGCTTCGACCCGAAGAAGCTCTCCGCATCGGGTTACGGCGAATACCGGCCCGTTGCAGACAACACAACTGCCGAAGGCCGGAGAATGAATCGGCGAGTTGATCTGGTCGTGGTCCAAAGTGAGCTTCGGTCGAGCGGTCCCCCGTAGATCTCGGAGTGTCCCATGATGGCTTAACTGTCTCGGAGTCCGTGACCTTCGGTACCCAACTCCAGGCGCTCAGCTTACGGTGGGCAGGGCTCGTCCTTCACCGCTGTGCAACCAGGGCCCACCGGCCCAAACGGTGGGCCTCGTTGCTTTCGCCTCAGTGACCTCCATGCTCGGGCCCATCCGCCTGGAGATCACGTTTCTTGGGACGCTGCCCCACTACGCTCCAAATAACGCCGTGATCTCATTCGTAGAGACGGCCGGAGGGGCGCTCAGGCCCGATTCAGGATCGAACCCCTCCGTTCTCAGGTTTTGAAGGCCCCGGCCCAACTGCGCACCTTTATTGCAAAAACACCCCTCCGAAAATTGACAAATCATTTAAAACCAGCGAGGTGACTTGCCGATAAGAATTCAGGGGCTGTCTGAATCGGCCTGCAAGGGAATTGGTACAGAGAATCGATGATTTCACTGAAGAAGTATTTAGATCTGCCTTCGGGCTTCTATGAACAGGCAGCCGACAAGCCCGGCCTTCTCGCCATTGCGATGCAGGAGTACGCCGTAACCCTTGAAGCAGTCGGAAACTGCTGTGCCGAAGCATGTCCTGTTACGGTCGATGCCTTGAACCAGGAGCTGGTCGATTTGCGGTGCGTGCTTTCCCCTTCCATGGAATCGGGAAAGCTCTCCGATGCCGGCGCACGTGTGCGGCACTATCTAACTGAGTGGGGCCGCGCAACAGCAAGACACTACCAGGACAAGGCAACAGAAGTGAAGGAGTTGCTGCTGGCCGTGGCTCGTACAGCTGAAAGCGTAAGCGCACGGGACGAGCGGTGCGCCGGCCAGATGAATGAAGTAACTGACCGGTTGCGCGCGATTGCCAGCCTCGAGGACTTGACCGAGATTCGCGCGTCCATCAAGAAGAGCACAAATGAATTGAAGGCCTCGATCGAGCGCATGACGGCGGAAGGGAATGCGGTCCTTGAAGCGCTCCGTCAGCAAGTATCGACCTACCAGGCAAAGCTTGATGAGGCGGAAGCGATTGCATCACGCGATCCTCTGACCGGATTGAGCAGCCGTCTATATGTCGAGGGGCAAATCGAGCGACGGATTGCGCTTCCTGCCCTGTTTTGCGTGGCGCTGATCGACATTGATGGCTTCAAGAGAGTGAATGACGAGCACGGCCATCTGACAGGAGACGAGTTGCTCAAGCAATTTGCCACGGAACTGCGGTCGGCTTGCCGCGCTACGGATGTCGTCGGCAGGTGGGGAGGCGACGAGTTCCTCCTGATCTTTGAATGTGGGCTCGCAGAGGCGCAGACCCGAGCCGAGCGGTTGAGGAAGTGGATTTGCGGCGGCTACATATTGGAAGGCAGGCGCGGCGAGACCAGGATGGAGGTGGGCGCGTCCATCGGCCTGGCTGAACATTCGAATGGGTTATCGATGAGCGAGCTTCTTGAACGTGCGGATGCAGCGATGTACGCAGAAAAACAGAACGCGCGCCGCAAGAAGAATGGAACAACGCTGGTTCCTGTGTAGTTCGTCGGCCGTAATCCGTGCCCCTGAGCCTGGAATCTCTGTGTCCATTCGATTAAGGTCGGAAGTTCGAATCGACCCCGGCGCACAACTAAGTGTAATATAATGATGCACTTACACTTCGCATCCGCTTTACGAAAGAACGAAATGGTTTCGCGCAAGGGAAACGAAGGAGAAATCAGAACGGCCAGGGAATGTTGCCAATCTAATTTCGCTCTGCAAGCACTGTCAATGACGCAAAACCCGGCGTTTCAGGGTTCATCCCATCTTCCGGCAGGATCCGCCATCTGCAACCCGAACGCCCACCTGCAATGAGCCTTCATTCGCAGGGCAGGTCGATCCGCCTCGCCAATCCGCAGGCTTGAGATGGAGTCCTGGATGCCGCTCCCACATAAGCCTGCAGCGTCCGTCTTCGCCACTCCCGCCCCTCGCCTGCGCATCAGCCCAGGTTCACACCGCGGCCCTTGTCCAAGGGGCATGTTGTCCTTTCGTTACAAAAGTCTTCGTGTCGAAGCACCAGGGGGTCGGTTCAGCCACTCCGGCAAGGTCACGGCTCTGCCATTGGCCCAGGCAACTGAACTCCGCGCAAACACAGCTCGAACCGGCTCTTCATTCCGGCAGCACAGCCGAGCCTTCGACTTCAAACGCTCCTGAGACCCCGGCAGTGCCGGCATCGGGTTGACCGCCGCCAACTGAAACCAGGTACTTGCCCTCCACGACAACGGGCTCCCCTGCTTCGGTCACGATACTCATGTCGCGCGCCTTCAGTTCGAAGCGCACGTGCTGCGATTGGCCGGGGTCAAGGTGCACGCGCTCAAAGCCGCGCAGGGCAAGGTTGGGCGCACCTTTCACATCCGGAAACTTGAGATACAGCTCCGCAACCTCATCGCCCGGGAGCTTGCCTGTGTTGGTCACCGTTACTTCAACCGGCAAGCTCTCGCCGGCATGGACCGGCTTCGTGGGCACTGAAAGATCACGATAGGCAAACGTCGTGTAGCTGAGCCCGTAGCCGAATGGGTAGAGAGGCTTTCCCGTGAAATAGCGATAGGTCCGGCTTTTCATCGAATAGTCTTCGAAGGGCGGAAGCTGGTCGACGCTGCGATAGAACGTCACCGGCAGGCGGCCCGCTGGATTGTTCTTGCCGGAGAGTGTTTCTGCAACGGCGGTACCTCCCTCCTCCCCGGCATACCAGGAATCGAGGATTGCGTTGACGTGCTGATTGGCCCAATTGACTGCGAGCGCGCTGCCATTGGTTAGAACCAGAATCACGGGCTTGCCGGCCGCCGTGACCGCCTCGAGCAGGTCTTCTTCCGGCTTCGGCAAGTCCAGGCTGGTGCGATCGCCGCCCTTGAATCCGGGCTCGCTCACCTCCATCTCTTCGCCTTCGAGCTCGCTCGTAATGCCCAGCACCGCGATGACGACATCGGCATTCCTGGCCGCGTCCACGGCCTCGGGCTGCGGCCTCAAATCGACTTTGCGCCAGACCAGTTGGGCGTGAAGCGCCTGGTTTTCGGGCGGCGAGTACCTCACCTCCAGAGCAGCGGGCTTGCCGGCTTCAAGATGGACGCGCCCGAGTTTGGCATCATTGGGATCGCCTGTGTAGGTGGAGGTCACATCTTTGTCGTTGAGCCTCACCCGGAACATGCCGCTTCCCTTCAAGCCGACGTTGTAATCGCCCGTCTCAGGCGCGGTAAGCGCTCCCTTCCAGACCATGACCAACGGATGCACGTGTGCCGCTTCGGCCGGTATCGCTTCGGCTCCGGCGTCAACCGTCGCCGCTCGGCCCACTGCCACCGGCTTTGTGACAATGGGACTGTTGATGTCGGTCATATCGAACTGCGAATAGCTGACTTCGAGTCCCGCCTTGCCGTCATGGGTAAGCGCCGACCCGGGAACCGGGTCTGCGTCATGACTTAGGAACCGCGTTCCCGGAACGTAATTGATCGTATCGCCGGCAAATTCCTTGCGCAGGCCTTCAAGAATCGAAACCGTGTGCGTGGGAATGCCATTGTAATTCCCCAGCAGGACCTTGGTTTGATCGGCGAGAGATCCGATAACGGCGATCTTGATGCCCGATGTCTTCAGCGGCAGCGTGCCGTCGTTCTTCAACAGCACCATGGACTCATCGGCGATCTTGCGGGCCATCTCTCGATGCGCGGCGCTGTTCAGTTCGCTTTCGTCGAGGCGCGTGTAGGGCACCATCTCCGGAGGGTCGAACATGCCCAGCTTCATGCGCGCGGTGAACAGCCGAATCAGGGCCACATCGATCTCGCTCTCTTTCAGATAGCCCTGCTTTACCGCGTCGAGGTAAGGCTTGTAGTCGTGATCATCCTTCAGCGTGAAGATGTAGTCGGCGCACTCGTTGTCCATGCCGCGCTCGAGGCTGATCGCCGATGCCTGCGGCTGGGTTGGCTTATAGTGATGGCCATCCAGGATGTTGATCACGGCGCCACAATCGGAAACCACGTAGCCTTTGAAGTCCCACTTGCCCCGAAGCTGGTCTTCGAGCAGGAACTGATTCGCGCAGGCAGGTTGGCCGTTGATGCTGTTGTAGGCGCACATGACCGAATCGGCCCTGGCCTCGGTCACCGTGGCGCGGAAAGCCGGCAGATACGTATCCAGTTCATCGTGCTTGCTGACGGGTACGTCCGCCGTATGCCGGGTTGATTCCGGGCCACTGTGGACCGCAAAATGCTTCGGCGTCGAAATCACTCGATAATACTTCGGATCGTCGCCCTGCATGCCCGTGACAAACGCGACTCCCATGCGGGCGGTGAGGAATGGGTCTTCGCCATAGGTTTCCTGGCCGCGGCCCCAGCGTGGATCGCGAAAGATGTTGATGTTGGGAGCCCAGAAATCGAGCCCCTGGAAGATTTTGCTGGAACCCCCGTTCGCCCTCAGGGCCTGGGTGTGCAGGATGCGGCCCTCCACACCGATCGTCGTCGCCATCTTGTGAATGGCGTCGGTGTCGAAGGTTGCGGCCAGGCCGATCGGCTCCGGAAACTCCGTCGTGCCATCGACCATCACGCCATGCAGCGACTCGCTCCACCAGTCGTATGCGGGCACATTTAGGCGAGGGATGGCGCGCGCCTGATTCACGAGCTGGCTGGCCTTTTCCTCGAGCGTCATGCGATGCACCAGGTCGGCAGCGCGGTCTTCGGGAGATAGGCTTGGGTTGAGGTATCCCGGTTGCTGCTGAGCTGCCACGGGCCAACCCAACAAGATCAGCGCGCCGGCTGCCAAATACGTTCCGTAATTTTTCATAGCTCTTTCCGTTCAGATTGATACCTGTTGATTCGCAATCGGAAACCGATGCCTCTGTGTAGAGCAAGCTCTTTCATGGTGCGTCATGCGTAAACGGATGGTGCTCGACGATTCCGCGACCCTGGCGAACCACAATCCATTGATTGGCATCCACATTGTGGATGGTCTCGACGTTGTCTATGGGACCGTCAGGCCAGCGAATCGTCAGATCGCCCTTAGTGGCCTGGCCCATCCCGAAGTGCACGCGAAAGTCTCCCTGTGAAATGTGGAATCCACCGCTCCGCACCTCGTCGATTTCTTTCCGTCCGTTCACGGCCAGCGTCAGTCGCGCACCGACGGCATCGCGGCCGGAAGCAGTCACAGCTCGGACCAGGAGTGCGTTTCCTTTGGGCCCGAAGTTCTTGAGCAACGACGGCGCCTCAAAAAGGTTCACGACGACAATCTCCTGACTGCCGTCGTTATCGAGGTCGCCGACCGCAATCCCGCGCGACGAGTGCTTGTCGCTGATGCCCGACCCGCCAGTCGATGACATGTCGAAGAATTGCCCGTCGCCCCGGTTCCAGAACAACTG
>Ga0335069_10000926_pt1 | contig 47240 bp, 60 predicted proteins | sample Lox_Sample_11_FD_206714 | JGI IMG/M metagenome (GOLD analysis project Ga0335069, IMG submission 206714) | Soil microbial communities from Loxahatchee National Wildlife Refuge, Florida, United States - Lox_Sample_1.1 | ecosystem: Environmental > Terrestrial > Soil > Wetlands | place: USA... | reverse complement strand
CCTGCCCCAGTTTGGATAACATAAGCAAATTCTTCGCCAGCGTATGTTCCATGAGCAAACGTAAAAGCTCCGACAGAAGCTGCTGATGTGTTATCTACTAGAGTGGTAGAATGTATGTATTCTTCTACTACGTGGCTTCCAGAACTTTTAGCTCTTTGTAAGCTATTTGAAATAAGTTCTACGTCACTTGCAGTATTGTCTGTAATATGTCCTGTTCCATCAGTTACAGGAACTCGGTTTGCGTTTTGAGCCGCCAATTTAGAATAAGCAATAGCTGCAGAAGAACTAACTTGAGTATTAGTGATACCACCAGATTTAACTTCGATAGCGTTACCAGAAATATCAATAGTGCTGTTATCTACATTTACTCCAATGCCGCTCGCACCAGTTGTAATAGCTCGTGCGCCGTCTAGTTTAACTCCTAGAGCGTTTGAAGAAATTTGTAGAGTTGGGTTACTTGCTTCTAGTTGGTTTTTCAAACCTGAACCAGAAGAAATAATGTTACCTGTAGTTGCGCCAGTATCTAGCTTAACTGCTACTTGATTAGAAGTAATCTGAGTAGTGGAACCGTCCGTTTGGACCTTAATACCGCTACCGCTAGTCGTAATAGCACCAGCAGGATCTTCTTGAACTACAAGGCTACCTGGAGTAGCTAACAACGAGGCGTCACCTGGAGCAACGTTTACGTTATTGCCACTAGTAGTCAAACCATTATTAAAATTGTAAACAATTCCTGTTGCCCAATTTGTATAGGCAATATTTGTTGTGCCTACAGTAATACTAGTTGCTGTTTGTCTATAAGCATACCCAGCTTGAGTGGAGGCTTCAGCGCCTACTTGAACTGCTTCGCCAGTAAGCTCTACGGCAGTATTTGAGTCTGTAGCTCTTGTCAAAATATAAGGAGTTCCAGCGTCGCCAACTTGAGTCAACGTATAAATACCGTTGTAAGCAGCATTACCTGAAATCTCATTTTTAACTAACAATCGGTCGCCAAAAATCAATGTTACGCCATCTTGTGCCGTAAGAGCGCCGTTACTACTGCCAGTTAAAGTTGCTCCAACTCCAGAACTTCCGTTATCATATGTATAAGAAGGAAGTTGAGTAGTGGTGGCTGATCGGACAACTGTTTTCCAAGAAAGAGAGGCTAACAATGATTGCGCCTGACTTAATGGAATAGCGTCTTGAGGGTTAACAGCGTCACCTAAATTGGTGAGCCTATTTCCTCCCATAGATTGGTTGCCTGAAAAATCAACTGCTCCGCTAGCAAGAATTGTTCCCAGCATTGCGTTGACTTGAGAAACTGTCAAGTCAAGAGGGGCAGCAGGACTTCCAGTGTTGTTACCTTTTAGGGTATTAGCCGCCATATTAGCTAATTTAGCGTTAGTTACTGCTGCTGATTTAATAGTCAAAGCAGTAGAGCTATTAGCTGTTACGTCCCCTGTGGAAGTAGTATCAACTGCAACCGACTGGTTGGAGCCGTTACCTACAATAATATTTTGACTGTTTAATGATTGCCCAGTCAAACTTCCTGTGCCAGTAGCCATGTTTGTCCAAGCGCCGTTGGCGTAAACTCGGAAAAAATTGCTAGTAGTATTGTAATAAATCTCTCCATTATAGCCAGTAGCAGGGTCGGAGCTAAAACTACCAACTACTATAGGATTACTAAGTTTAAGTTCATTAGCCATTTTAAGACTCCATTAATTCATCAAACTTCTGTAGGAATATCTAAATATTCCTGTTTGGCCAGTATTAGTAGACATATATCGAGCTACAACGTTACTTCCACTGAGGTTGCCGAATATGGAAACCCCAGTATCTGCGTTATTAGCGTTATCAACTTCAAAACTCAATGTAGTACCGTCAGTAGTTATAAAAATCCTACCTACTTCTGCAGTGGTACTCCTCATTATAGAATACTCAACTACGTAAGATTTAATACTAGAAATATCTAGAGTAAAAAGAGTAGCTGGGCTATTCTGGTCATTCAATATAACAATATCAGTGCTCAAGGGAGGTTGAATAAAATAGTCAACATTTGGAAACAATGGCATATTTATACCCTCTTTATAATTTCAATTGAAAGAGCAGTACTTTGCAAGTTGCTGCTAAATTGAATCTGAGTAGCACTGACTTCTGTATAATATCCATCCAAAGTCACTCCTGAAACGAATCTGGGAGTTCTTTGTCCATTTACATATACATCCAAATCTCCAACAGTAGTGCCTGCATTTCTGTTAACTACATAAGAAAATGTTAGAGTGACGTTAGTTTTACTTAAGATATTAAATGTTGGATTACAATTCAAAGGTGTGCCAGAGTTATCTGACATAACGAATGCTGCATTACTAATGGTACCTGGGATTCCAGGACTATACGAAGGTAGTCCTGTAGGGCCTCCTCCAGTATCAGACCAACGTTTAACTGTATACTTCATACTGGCAGAAGAACCAGTACTAGTAGTTGTATAATTCAATTGTACGTTAGATCCACTTATTGCAGCAGTAAAAGATACTCCAAGAGTACCTGAACTAGTTCCACCTAAACCTACATACGCACTAGTATGATCGTTAGTTATCCACAATGTTCCTACTTCTTTTAAACCTCCACGGCTTAAAGAGTAATCTACAAGAATATTCTCACTACCTGTGTAATCTACGCTAAAAATTGTACCAGACGAGTTATCGCTAAGACTTGAGTTCTGTATGGAACTTAATTCCCAAAAATCCGTTCCATTAAAATAACGTACAGGATTATTGATTTGAAAAGTAGTTCCATTAAACTCAGCTAGTTGATTAGCGAACTGAGTTCCAGCAGAAAAGATAATTAAATCTCCTGCTGTTGGTGTTGTATTGCCTCCAAAAATGCCAATAGGGGACCAAACTAGCGAAGTTCCAACTCCACTTACCTTATATACTTCGTTGTTTCCAGAAGCTAGATTACTAAATAATACTAGATCTCCGTTCGCTACTGATACTCCATCAATTGTGGCCGATGTTCCAGTAGGCAAAGTGGTGTCTACTGCATCGTACAATCTAGCTTTAACCACTCCAGAAGGAGCAGGAACTCCTAGTTTACCAGATTGGCCAGGAGCTAAAGTCATAATATCGGCAACTAAAACAACAGAGCCGACTCTGCTAGCAAGTACATAAGTATTTGCGCCAGTTATGTATGAGGCTGAAGCATAAGAATCTAAATAAATTGTTGCAGAACCGGAACTAGAAACCGATGTAGCAAGAGTAAGAGTTTTATTTACGTCATCAATAGCTATAATTTCAGCCGATTGCGAACCAATTACAAAGATGTTTCCTTTAGAAACTGAAGCTAGACTTGGACTACCACTTAAAGAAATGGAAGTTCCAGTAGTAGTGCTAGTTACAGATAGAGATCCCTTCAAAATACTTGAAGGAGTATCTAAATCCATTTCATAAACTAAGAATCCACCATCTACTAGATAACCAGAGCCAGCAGCTATGGTTTGAGTAGAAAAGGAAGGTCCAATCAACTCAACCGCAGCGTCCCAACTAAGAGTTCCACCATCAATAGCTAAGCTAAAGTTAGCGGCACTTATAGTATTTAAAGTGAAGCGATCATTTACCAATTTCTGATAAAAATCTTCTTCATTAATAGAATTTCTTAAATCTGTTACTACAGAATCATGAACAAAATGATTTGAACTGTCCCAAACAACCTTAGCAATTGGCCAGTGCATTTGACCTTGAGGCGTGCCGTTTACGTCATCTGTAACGTATACGTCCCTCTTAATCAAAATATAGGGTCTAGTGTTTATAATTTCAGGAATAGGTTGAGTATATTCTTGGTCAATCCGAATAATCAGTTGAGTATTTACTACGTCATTAAAAATAGCGTTTACGTAAAAAACTGAACCGTTACTGTCAATCAAAAACCCATTTGAAAAGGCTTGTTGAGCCGTTGAACCGTTTGGTAGAGGATTTCCACCACCAAGGCCAGGGTTATTTCTGACAGTCAATTCTACAGAACGTCCGTCAATTCCTTCAGAACCACTGATAATATTAGTGGCAATTAGTTCTCCGTTACCTGCAGCAACAGGAGTAACTGTAACTCTATTTGAATAATTAGGAGAAGCAAATCCTCCTGCTGATGGAAAGTTTGTTGGACTTCCAGCAGTACTATTCTCGTCCGTATAAGGAATTGGAGATTCTGATTGTAGAGCGTCTGGAACAATGTTTAGCCTAAAATGTAGGCGAATCTTTTGACCAGTATCTTCGGTAATGTTTACGTTCTTCAAAAACGGATCTTGTACGTCCGTAATCAATTCCTCAGAGGCAGTAATGACTAGCCTATAAGTATTGGATGGAGTAGTAGCTGCGTTATTGAACGTAATTACTTTACCGTTACCTGAACTATCGTCTGTTGCTGTCACTCCTACAGGCACTGTGCCTAAAGAAAGTGTAGCTCCAGAAACTAGTTCGTCTTTGCCATACCTGAAAATAAAAGGTAAACCTTTAAGCCAGGCTTCGCCAGGAGCGATCAAAAGTTGAGTAGTACTAAGTCTACTAACTTTCCAAGCGTTTTCAATAGCTACGTCACCAATAGCATTCTTGGTCATAGTTCGTAGCAAATCTATAAGCTCTAACTCAATGTCAGAAGCCTCGGACGCTAGAAGGTATTTTCCTTCAACGAACTTTGAGCGTAGATACCGTGTTGCTCTAAATGTATTAAACCTTAACATTTTCTACCCTCTTATGAAATAGTGAACAAGAACCCTGGACGGGTGCCAAAGGGGATGTAAACTGGCAACAACTTATTTAATATAACAAATCGGTTAGTGTTCAAAGGAGAGAGCACAGCGTATTTACCACCAGGCACCCTATTATTAATTACTCCTTGAACAGTCACAGTTGTAGCTGTGTTGCCTACGATTTGGTATATATCATTCACTTCGTCTGTATTTGGAATTAGAAAATTACCTTTTAAACTATCTACTGCTCCAAAGTTTTGGCTTGAATCAGTCATGGTAGTGGTACCGTTGGATATACTAAATCCAGTGCTAGTTCCTATAAACAGAGCTATGTTTGGAAGGGTTACTACGAACTCTCTAAAGGTAAAGAATCCTGGAATGACTACGCCTGGAAGAGATTTAGCAAATCTACCTCCAGCAGTAAAAGGATTTGTATTTGTCATTCTAGTGTTAAGATTACCTAAATTGGGATCAAAGAATCTTAGTGCCGCAACGTTGGGCAAAAAGTCCTGAATGCTACCAGAGAAATCTCCAGTGCCGTTTGTAACGTCCCAAGTAGTAATGACTCTGATAAATCGAGCTATACCCTCTTTACTTCCCTTCAATTTCCAACAACCAATAAGCTCTCTAGCTATTCTACGTAGAGTGTCTGCTCCTATTGTATAACCAACTGAAGGTAATCCAGTCTGTTCTGACAAAGGAAGTACAGCCGTTACTAAGGCTTTATCTGATGATTGTAAAGTGTAGGTATCAATGTAAGCGTGCAACTCATTAAAGAAATTGCCGAATACTGCCATAATATCTTGTAAATCCTCAGTACTATCTAGTTCTCTTTGTAGAGAAGGCCATAAGCCATACAAGATACCTGAGAAATCTCTATTCTGTGCGCTGATTGCATAAGCCTGTGTTGAGACTCCGCTATCAACCTGAGCAAACTGGGCTTGCGCCACATTAGCTCCAGTAGGAATGGTGAATACTGTGTAATAATAAAAAGTATTGTCTAACAATGCACTTCCAACTCTGTTGGCCGCTTCTACATCAGTAAGAAACGTATCAATATAAGGAAGTGGCTGACTATTAAAATAGCTAGTCAGCATTGACATTCCTACTCCAAGTACAGGAGTAGAAGATTGAAAGAAATATACAGTATCAGCAGTATTGCTTTTTACTATAAATCTAGTTCCGTTGCCGTCCTTGAAAATCAAATTAACAAGTTCGTCTGGAACAAAAGTTTTTACTAAAAGTGATCCTCCAGTAGAAATTACTAAATTTTGAATGAATCCTGGTCCAACTATAGTTCTAATGTCTAATTCATAGTTTTCTTGGATTCTGTCAGTAGTTCCAAAATCTGGAAGTACAACATAAACTCCATTAGCTGGACTACCACTCAAAGTTAAAGAGGTAGCCGTATTGGAGACGATTTTCCAAACCTGACTTTGCGAATCTCTTACGAACCGTCCGTTTAGTGGAGGAGCCGTAGGAAAAGTAGCTGAAGTATCCGTTAGGACGTTCCCTAACACTGAAATAGTGCCAGTATTCAGTCCAACTATAGTACTGCCTCTAAAAATCTCTATAGGTCTACTATCCGTAGCTCTGTTTGGAAAAGCTGGATTGAAGAGTTCTACAGGATAATGAGAGATAGTTCTTGTAACAACCAACTGGTCAGTTGTATTGTTAAATCCTACTGGTGCTGCCCAATTCAAGCCAATTTGATTTGAGCCTGAAACAGAAGCTGTAAAATTAGTCGCAAGAGCCATATTAATCTACTCCACCAAATATTTGTATATTGATGTCGCTTGTAGTGATCTGTGGAATTTCCATAGCCCTCAAGTTAACAATATCGTCAACGTATGGAGAACTTCGGAACACAAAATTATCAACTGGTCTATTTGGAACGCTAGCAACAGTACCTTTAGCTAATGCGTTAGCATCAGCAGCAAAAGTATCTGATCCTGCGGACAAACCTACAATTAAAGAAATCTCATTGTTATCGTCGTAATACCTAGCGCTAAGAGTAGCTCCGAGGCCTACAACAGGAGTAAGATTACTATCCACTGTGACGCTCTTAGTTCCTTCAACAACAAAAATTGCTGTCTGTTGAGAACCAGAAGGATGTGGGCCTAATGTAGAATTTGACCAAGAAGTTCCGTCATATCTGGAAAATTCTCCTCCAGCATATGTAGGTCCTCCAGTATTTAAACCAATTTCAACCAAGTCAAACACATAAATAGCTCCCATATCTGATGAAGAGGGGACGCTAGTATTTACAGATTGACCTGAAGGAATAGTGATGTTATTTCCTACAGCATCAACAGCTAGGACTTTGAAATAAGATCCGCCGCTGTCTTTAAAATAATTTCCAGGCTTAACAGTTGATAGATTCACAGCCGAAGCATATTGAACTAAACCGTTAACTGCGTTATAAGAAAACCCAATCAAGCCTGTATTAGTAAAGGCTGCGGTTCCATTATCTTCAGCCGCATTATAAGCCGCATCTCCATTTATTACCATATGGTATTGAGTGCTTGCGCTTAAAGTGGGTGGAGTAGTGAAACTAAACAACACCTGGCTAAAAACATCTGGAGCGAATGAAGTTACTGAAATAGGGGTAGAAACCGCTACCACAGAACTTAGATTTGGTAATCCTCCGCTGTCATTTACTATCTTTAAAGTTAAATTACCTAAAATATTACCTTTAGGTTGTAATTGAACCCCAACTACAGCGTACATATCTGTAGTTCCTACTTGGAAACCTTGTGCAATTTGTTGTCCTATACCTGAACCAGTCAAAACGTATTGATCGTTCTGATGAGATACATCATAGAAAACAGAAGGTTGAGAAGTATCATCAACTGCAACAACATTAAATATTTGACCAGTAGAATCAATCAAAGAATAAGTAGAATTTACTCCTTCTAAGTTTGGAGAGCCATTTAATCGAACAACTCCTCCTGAAGCAGTAATAATATCTACTGGTACTCCAATATTGCCAACGTTAGTTTGTAGTTGGCTGATTGCAAATGCGTCCCCAATAGTTCCAATTTGGCTAAATTCTGCTCCAATTGAAACCAGAGTATTATCACTATTATATTCAATATTAAAGATGTTATCCTGGAAAACGATCTGCCTTCCAGTCATATTCCTTACTATTTTATACGTTCCGCTAGTTACGTTAACTACGGAAGCGTCATTAATAGCGCTCACGCTAGTAAAAAGTGTATTACTAGTATTACTTAAAATCTGCCAAATATTTCCTGAAGCGTCTTGTAGAAAGAATGCTCCGGTTGAATACTGGTTTGGAATAAATACGTTAGTATTATCCAAAAGTAGTCGAGGGCCTACGGCAGTTCCAGATCCTGTCAATACAGAAAGGTCAAGATTTATGTCAGTAATGCTATCAATAGAAAGATTCGTAGCATTTGCTAGAATTTTCTTAAAGCATTTGAAACCTTCAAATTGAGTTCCACCGCTGTAAATAGCCCCGTCAGTGTGGGAACTTACAGTATTATTTATAGTTAATCCTGGTGATAGAGTAACGTTATTGTTTACTGTATCAACTCCTAGAATAGTGAACTCTGTTCCTGTATGATCTTTGAATTGATCTCCAGGAGCTACTAATGTCAAATCAACTGGAAATGCGTATTGAATAACACCAGTGCCCGAAGTATATGTAAATGCAATCAAACTTGTATTATCATATAGAACAGTTCCTGTTGCTCTAGTCTGAGGACCAGAAGCGCACAAAAGCCATTCAGCTTGTTCAATATTTGGATAAATCTGTACTGCGCTTATATTATAACCGCTTACTAATCCAATAACAGTTTCTGCCACTCTTGGTCGATAAGTTAATTGAGTAATCTCAAACCTATCAATGCCTGTAATAGCTTGAACTAGATTGTTGATGTCCTTTAACAAAATCTGTGCAGCAAACCCAATTCCCGACCCATTAGGTCCTCCAGTAGTTAGACTAAAATAATTAGTCAAAGCTGTTTGAATAGCTCTAGTAACGTTAGTCTTGCTGGCTGTGTCCGAAATGAACACCTGCATGGAAATAAGGGTGCTAATTCCAAATGCATCTAGAATCTGGAATTGAGTAGTGACCATTTTTCTACGGTCGATAAAAGATGAAAGAGTATTCTTCAATATTACGTTGTCTACGATACTAGTAATACCATTTCCTTGAGGAACAACGTAAATATTTAAATCAATGCCTGGTTGAGTAAGATTTGCTTCTGCTGAAGCTGCAAATACTGAGCTAAAATTAGCCACAAGAATATCTGCGTAATCTTGAGCAGCAACGGCCCTATCTAGGGTTCGTAAGCTAGCAGGAATCAACTGAGCTAATTGAGCAATACTCTGAGCGTCAGCGCCCCCTGAAAAATCAGAAGAATTATTTACCGACGATACAATGGGGCTAGTATCCACTAAAGTATTAAGAGTTTGCTTATCTATGTTACCTGCTGAACCTCCACCAGTACGATAGGTAATGGTGATTAGTTCGCCAGCATTCAATTTTCTACCAAAGATTCCATCGCCGAAAGTTACATAAGGGGTGCCATCAGGTCTAATACTCAAAGTATAAACCCGGCCGCCGCCTCCGATGATATTTCCTAGCGAGTCAACCACTGGGGCTGTGTCGGTCCCATTATTGTTGATAGTAGTAGAAACAAGACTGTAATTGTTTCCATTTACTGTCAATTGTGGGCTAATATCTTGTGGATTTAAATTTGTACTGTCTACAACTACGTTTGGACCTTGTAAGTCAAATTCTTCGTTCTGTAAACCTTGAGCAGTAAATTGTTGGTTTACAATAATACCTTGTAGTACGTTACCGCTAACTGTTCCAGCAGAAACAGCTATAATATCATTGGTTACGTAGAAGTCTTCTCCGTTTGAAGAAGCAACTCTAAAACCTCGTGAAATTGTACCTGCGCCTGTAACAGTAAAATTAGCTGTTCCAGAGGCGCTAGTAGCTGAAGCTGGTGTGAATCCAAATTGCTTTGCAATATCTTGGATTGCGCTTTGTAATGTGGCTGTTTGCAAATAAGACTGAGTGGCTTGGTTATCGAAGTAAAAGAAAAATACGTCCGCTACCAAGGCTACGATTTCTAGCCAGTTCCGAGAAAAGGAATCGGCGTTGAAATCCGTCCAAAGACGATTTGCAGAAGTTCCAGGTCCGTAGTTAACGTTTGCAAATGCAATTATAGCGTCAACTGTACTTGAAAAGTCCTTCTGTATGTAGTCAATATCTAGATTCGCAGTAATAGTAGTGCTAGCCATGTTCCTACCTTATGAGAAAGATAATTGTGTCCCTACCCTAAAAGGAAAGACTAAGTTCAATGCAGTATCTGTGGTTTTAATTACGAACCCTATGTTAAAGGTTATCAAACCAGTATTTTCAAATATGGTTGGAGCAACACTTAACACGGTAATTCTAGGTTCAAAGAGATTCAGGGCGTCTCTAATAGCAGAAGCTCCATCAGCGGCAGCATCTTGCATATTTTCCCAAATTTGATCTCTTAAGTGACACCCATATCCCGGCCTCATGGGTCGTTCTCCAGGTATCGTTAGTAGCAACATTTGCATATCTTGCAATAGCACATCTTGACCAGAAATAGTTTGAAAATTTCCTGCGATAGGAAATCTTGCGTCTGATCCTAGTCGTGATGCCAGGCTACTTTGTACTGAGTTAATTTTAGCCATAAACCCTCTTAGGTAATAGTACCTGTTCCAGAAGAAGGAGATCCAGGGGAGCTAGTTACAGGAATTGTGACAATTACTGTGCCTGTTTTTACGTAAACATCAATAGCTGTAGCAACAGCATCAGCCATAGACTTGATATTAGCTTTAGCCGTGGCGTCAGATACTTGATCTACTCCAAAGGCACTTTCTAATGCAGTTTTTAAATCAGCTAGATCTAAAGCCATATATACCTTAATCTGTAAAAGAGTTAGGACTTTTTAAAGTAGGTAAACTACTTTGTAAAGTATTAGCAGCAGATTTTATAGCAAGTAATGATGCAGCGTTTTGGCCTGGAGTTCCAGGCATGATTCCACTAATAACAGAACTAAGAAAGGTATTCATCATATTAAACCAAGTGTCTCCCAGAACCATATGTTCTGTGCCCTGGCCTAAAATCTGCTTATCCGTTAGCTTGAATATCTTACCTTGCTTATTTTGAATAAGAATAACGTTATTGGCGTCGTCTATATGGATTATGTTGCCGCCGCTAGTCGTTATCCTGACACCCCTATTTTCCGTCGTAAACGTCGTATCATTAGGTGCATCAGTGACTGTGGCTACTCCGTCATCCAATTCAATGAGGTGGCCTCCAGGAGTCTTCCAGCCCCTATTAGAAGGCACGTCTCTTTGGAACTGTTCAGGTACGCTTGGATCAGCGTCCTCTCCTTGAACTACGTTACCCCAGGCATAAGGAAACTCTTGTACTCCTGCCTCTACCCCCACAAAAACAATGTCCCCAATAGAAGGAGGGTTATATTGTCCTGGAGTATTCAAATAATCAATCCAAACAGTTTCCCCAAGTAAAGGATGATCTACTATGATTCGACCCCTATGCAAAGGATCTCTAGTGTCTAAAACCGTAGCTTTAGACTTTCCTGAATATTTAACGTTTCCGTTAGAGTCCTTAGTACGAAACATGCTTACTTCCTGATTTGTTTAAGTTTCTGATAATCGTTAATAACTTGGTTGTTATTTGTAGCAGGCTTAAACTGCTGTACGTTATCTTTCTTAACTTCTTCTGGAGCTTTTGGAGCTTCGTTAATGGTAACTCCGCCAGCAGCTAGAGCAAAGCTAACGGCTGTTCCTTTAGTTACATAACCAGAACTATCAAGAGTATGTGTAACTGTTTGTAGCCTATATTTTCCGCTATATCTTACTCCTATGTTTCTAATCTCAATTACTCCAGGAGAAAACTTTGTATATCCCAGAGTAGTGAACTCTAGAATAATATTTCTACTGTTCTTGTTAGCGTAGGCTTGAGACATAGCGTCTTGTCGGCTTCTGCTATTAGAGGGGTTCACATCCAGCGTACCAGTAGTACTCCCACCAGCGATGTTCTTATGAACGCCTACAGCAGCAGAAATTGGGTTCCCTTGGTATACTGGATTGCTAGGCATAGCCTGTTCCAATTTACCATTAGAAGCCTTATAAAATTGCTGTACGTTTGAAATGTCGTTTGCTACTCCAGCCTTCTTATCGTCGTCGTTTAAACCCTTCTGCATGTTTCCCTGTGGAAACCCGAAGTCGGCTTTAATTTGTACGCTTTTAAGAATGCTTCCTGGGTATTTCCAAGTAGTCAAATCTCTATCAGTAATGACTAGTCTAGATTCAAAATCCGCTCTTTTGATAAAGATTAGAGTATCTTGACCAGTCTCTGGGTGAGGTATGACTTCATAATAGCAATCATGAATAGCTGCAAGCCTCATCATGAACTGATTAAAACTCTCTCCTGCTATCCACATTTTAGTTTTATCTGAATCTACAGTAGGGCCAAGTAAGTTTTTACTTATGATGGCTGACATACCAGCGTCGCTGGCAATCTTATGCAAGAGAGCGTCAGTTTCAGTATCTTCAAAGGTTACAATAGAATTACCTTTTACGGTTTTTCTAGTACCAAATTTAATACCTTTTGTTGGAGCAATTTGATCTAAAAATGCTAGAGTAGGTTGACACGTCACAGTAGTTCTAACCATTCCATTTTCAGGAAAGGTAGTCTGTAACATGATAATGTATCCTCTAATTGATCGTTTGCTCTTAGGGTCTTCTTTATAACCCCATGTAATTCTAACCTGATTTCTTTCTTGAAAAAGAAACAAAGGTCTTTTTGGCTCTCTAGTATGCGCTCTAGTTACAGTATCCCCAACAATATTTTCTTGTTCAGAAGTACTGATAGCTTGGGCGTTCTTTTCGCCTGAAGTAATGAAGGTTATTCCTCCATTGCCGCTAAAGCGTAAATCTGAAATACTGCCTGCTCTATTAGTAATAGAACCTGCAACGTTCATGTCTGGGTTGTAACCGTCAACGCCAGCGCTGATAGGAATCTTATATAATCCGCTTGTTCCTAATGAAGCATCAGGACTTGCTGGTTCACGAGAACCTTCTACGAAATCAATGGTGATGGTAGAAAAAGCTACTTCAGGTGTGAAGGCTTCGACTATTTCTACTTTTTCCACCAATCGCAAAATATGGTGAGGCAATTTTACAAGCCTCTTTCCTGTCGAATCCCCTACTTCTATTTCGTAGTAAGGAGTCTTAAAATTGCGATAATCTGCTGCCATATTAAGTTCCTAATTGTTCAATTGCTGCTAGAACTCTTTCCAGAGTTGGAAGCCTCAAGATAGTTCCTTTAGGCAGACCAAAGAATGGATCTCTGATTTGGTTAAATTCGTATATGACCCACCATAACTGAGGGTCTCCGTAAGCGTAATCCGCTACAATATCAGGCCGTTTTTCCATATCCTGAGTGACAGTAACTAGAATATCTCCAGCGTCTGGAGAAAGATTCAATGGCTGTCTTAGAACAAGAAAATTCTTTCCTGCTCTATTTGTAGCAATAGTGCCGTTGTTGTATCTGGATTGTGGTTGAAAATTAGCCATTATTGATCCTGTCTTAAGAATCTATCTCTGCTAAATGACCTGATGTTGTATTGAGTCAACTGAAAGGTAACTGTAGCTTCCATAGGAGCTAAGTTTGGTAACATCTTGGTCACGTTAATTTCAAGGTTAGTTACTACCCACAAATCATTTTGAGAAGTTACTTTAAATCCAAAAGGAAACTTGTTGATAGTTTTGCCAGAAAACAAAACTACAAGTGGAGGACTTTGTTCTAACTTCTTTGGATCTTCTACATCATCATAAGTAGGATAAAGTAGAGATCTGTAATAGTCTAAGTATAAGCTAATATCTAAATCAGAAGGTTTAGCTCCTGTTGCCACTCTTGGAGGAGGAGTTGAAACTTTAGCGAATGCTGAAGCAATGCCTCCAAAGATAGCGCTAGCTTGGTCTAGGGTACTGCTTCCAGACTTACCTGGCTGGTACTTTTGACCAGATACAAAGTAAGATGTATCAGCCGTTACTAGGGCTGAGAAAGAAACCTTTCTAGCCCCTGATGATACCCATTGTAAAACAGGATCAGATTGTCCTGGGACAGCTTGTTCTACCCAGTTAGCAGACTTTGAATCAGTCCAAGTAGAAGGGTTAATTAAAAACACTCCTACTTCATTATCTGTTTCAATAGTTCCGTCAGAATCTACTATAAATAGCCCAGCCGCCCTAAGACCCACGTCCTGTGGATCTTTAAAGCTATAAGCATTAGCTAGATTTGTAGAAGATTTTGGATTCTGTTTTACTGCCATTTTTATGGTCCTCTACGATTTTGAAGTGCTCCACCAGTTGGAGTTCTAGTATTAGCCTCAATTTTTTGTAGAACAGAAACTTGATCGCTATTACTATTATCCATAATTTTCTGCATCTCTTCAGCAGTAATAGCTGAACCGCCAGCAGAATCTGAACGTAAAGCGTCTTCAATAGTTCTTTGTGTAGCTGCTCGTTGACTTCCACTAAGAGTTTTTAAATGTTCTCCCAGCATGTTAATCTGAGCTTCTTGATCACCGGCACCTGGAGTATCTGGAATTGAGATATTAGTTTTATCTCCATCCATTCCAGCGGTATTTTGTTTTTTCTTATCTTCTTCTGCAGTTGGTATTCCAGTGTCAGGAAAAGAAGTTGGAGACCATTTTTTAGCTAGAGCAGACATCTCTTTTCCAAGAGTTCCAGCGCCTATCCCTAACCATCCAAAAATATTTTTAAAACCCATAGCTATTAGTTTCATAAGAACTATAGGCATTTCAGTTACCATGAACTTAGCAAATCTGAACAACTCAGAAGCTACCGTGCCCACAGCTTTTACAAACATCATCAAATACTTTTGGCTTTCGATAAACTGGATTACAACCCCAGCTACCGCTTTACCCAAATCCATGATACCGCCAAAGAAAGACTTCCAATCATCGAAAGTTTCTGCGATACCTTGAATAGCTCCATAAAGAGCAGATCCGAAAACCATTAAAGGAGCTACAACATCTGTAAGTACTGTTTTACCTAAAGCTAATATAGGTTCGATAAGTTCGCCTAAAGCGTACCGTAACCCTTGTAGTCCATATTCTGCAGTGTATTCAAGAACAGTGTTTAGTTCTCCGAATAACTTAGTTACTGGGGCTAGGAATTTCATTAGTGGCTCGAATAAAGTACCGCCAACAGATTTTATTCCGCCTAAAAGACTTTTACCAATACTATCAGCCGCACGAGTATAGATAGGATCAGACTTACGTCCAGAAGGTCCTCTACCGCCTCCAAAAAGTTTCCCAATAATGGGAACCTTAGATAGCAAACCTCCAGCCACTTTGCCAAGAACGCTTTTAATAAAGAGTCCAGCAAATAAAGTACCAAAGGTAGTTCCTAGAACAGTAAATCCTCTTATGAACTTTTCGATTGGGCTTAATGATTCATCTATCCAAAAATGTTCCCAAGGCTCCTTAAACTTTTCTACTAGCTGTACGAACTTTCTAGCCATACCGCCAAATAGAAAATCAAGAGTCTTTGCAGCATACCTAAAGGCGTCGATCATATCTTTAACTACGGTCTGAACAACTGATATTGCCCTTGCTACGTTTTGAGCAAAAACAAATATACCGTTCTTTTCCAGTAGTTTTTTAATGTCGTCGTCAATTTGAGAAATACCAGTTTTTCTATCAAGGCTAGTAACCAATTGCCAAACTCCTTTTACGAAGCCAGCAAAGACTTTAAGCCTATCAATAAAACTGTCTGCTTTGTGAGTGATACCTAAAAAAGCCGAACCTAACGATACAACTAAAAACAATAGTCTTGGTAGTCCCAAACCTAGTGAACTTAGTGCAATAGTAGCTAAACGAAGCGTTCCTAACGCTCCCGCAAGACCTAGAACTGCTCCAGTAGTAACTAGAATAGCTTTTGTTAGGAATACTAGGTTCTTCTCATTCTTTCTTACGTTGTCAATAAACATGGACATTTTTAGAGCTAGGGTAGAAATCTTATCTACTATTGGGCCAAGGGCCGTCAATAATAGTCTACCTAGTTCACCTCTAAACAACGCAAAGTTTTGTTTTGCGTCGAGTAAAATGTCTCTAAGATCTCTGAAACCTTTTAAGTTTCCTCTTACTGCTGCGTTCAATAGGCTTTGGCCTAAAGCTAGGCGAGCTTGCGTACTGATTACGCCGCCCATCATGCCTCCTGCTTTATGCAGGATAGCCATTTGAGCCTGAAGTGCAGGATTTGTTTTAGCGATCAGATTTAGAAATTCTAAATGAGATTCACTGCCATCTTTCAAGAAATCAGAGTAGGCTTTAATACCTTCTCCTGAATCTTTACCGGCTAATTTAGCGGCTACGCCGGACTTGGCCATAATATCGGCCACTTGCTCAGTGCTATGTACTATTCCAAGGGATCGAAGGGAAATACCTTCCCTCATAGCCTCGAACTTATCAATAGAAGCGTCAGTTAAATTGCTAATCTGAGTGAATAGATCCCCTTTAGGACCTAATACTCGTTCAAACTGATTGGACAATCTATCCAATTCAGAACCAGCTTCAAAGGACTTAGTTAGGCTTGAAAAAGCCTTAATAAAGGTGCCCACAAATGCTGTGGTAGCAAACAACGTTCTGTTAAAGCCAGTAAAATCTACGTTAGATTTCGCCGCTGCTTTACCAGTGTCTCGCACCTTATTTTCAATTTTTTCTAAGTCCTTACTAGCTTTGTCAACAACTGTAACGACTACTTCTAAATTACGTAGAGCCATTATTTCTTCCCATCAGAATTAACAATGTGATCTTGGTAAGCCTGTTTAAGTTCTTTTCGCCACGACCATCGCATAGCGTCAACCTCTGAAGGAGGCCATTGCCATACCTGTGCGAAGAAAGCGTAATCTCCTAAGAGATCCTCTTTATGACTTACGTAGACGAAGTTGAAGATGCCTTGGTAGGGTCGAAAAAATCGGCACCAAATACGTCCATTTTACTGGACGAATTCTTACCACAATTCTTACACGTCATTTCAACGTTAGTGTCAATTGTGCCTTCAATTTTTACGCCTTCAAGTTTTTCTTTAAGAAACATCAAGTCTTTTACTGATAGTTTCTCTACGTCCTTTGGAGTAACTTTTGTGTTGTCTCCAAGTCGTTTTAAGGAAAGAGCTAATACGCCAGTTACCAATTCGTCTTGTTTGTTTTTCAATGTTTTAATTGAATCGAACAAGTCTCTTAGATACAAAGGCTTAATTTCTACTTCTTGCCCAGCTTTGGGGAGCATGAAGGTTATTCGTTGTTTATCCATCTGAGTTTCAATTGGAAGTATATCTAGTTCCAACTCATTCAGATTGATTCGCAAGTCTTTATTCTTCGTGTTACAATGAGGACATTCTGCCTCAAAATAGAACCGCTCACCATAAGTATTTTCTCGAATCTTAATCAAAAGAACTTCAAGATCTCCTACTGGTAATTTCTGAATGGCATCAGCCATCTTTCCGCCCCATTTCAAACCTTCTTTGGTTTGTAGGGATAATACGCAATCTTCCAAAATCTTTGGAACGTGTCCGATATTGCCTACGACTAAATCTTTATTAGCCAAGTAGTTTTGTTGCTTACCACGCAACTCGTCGATCTCTGCGTAATTAAAGAAATCGACACCATCAATCAGACCGTTAGGTAATTGTACCAACATAATTTTCTCCTCTTATTATGCTTAAAATAATCTACCTGTAAGTCTCTTAGCAATGTCTCTAACGTCGAAGGGATTGGAGTCTTGAGCAGTGCTCGTAACTTCAAAACTTTCGTAACCTAGAACTAGCTTTTCAATACTGAGAGTATCATCGGCGTCCGAACTAAATTCAGAAGCTGGTTCGTACTCAATAACAAAAGCCTTATACAGTGTATATGTTTTAACTTTATTACCCTTTCTATCTAAATGGGTAATTGTAACTGTTTTCCTATAATCTACAGGAAAGTCATTCAAGTTAGTAGTTGTCTGAGCAGGAAGCTCTAAACCTAACTCTGGAATACTACCTCCAGGATGAGTAACCTGGGTCTCCACAATAGTAGTCTTTCCGTTAACTAATTCAAAAGGCTGTCTTGCCCAACCGTCAAAATCCATATTAGAAGTTACTCCCCTAGTCAAAGTGACTGGTTTATAACTTATGGAATCGACTATTTGAAGAGGAGCTAAATGTTGGCCGCCTTCAGGGTAAGCCTTTGTCTGTATCTGATAGCTTGGAACATCGCATGTAGTAAATCCAAGCCTAGTAAATCCGTCGATTTGAACTCCCCATCTGAATTTATCCAATGGGTCTTTTGAAGATGGACGAGCCATATAACCTCTTAAATTGGTAATCCAGTAGCTGCGTCGAAAGCGTTTAAGCCTGCTCCAACAGCTAGGGTTGCTAAACCTCTTGCCATTTCTTTCAAGAAACCGTCTGGTCCACCTTCTAACTCTAGAAAATATTCATAAGTTAGAGTTAGGCTTTCAATTAGTTTCTCTTCTGAGGAAGCATTCAAATCATTTCCTGGCGCATACACACTTGGCCAAGCATTAAATAAATACCATGCCTTGGTGGGATTGCCTTCTCTGTCCAGGACTTCTATGATAACGTCTTTTCTGAAGTTATCAGTTTGCGAGGGCGAAAACTGAGTGTCTCTTGCAAGTTCACCTGCTACTGATAGTAGAGCTAATTCTTGGTTTACGAGTCTATACCAATCGTACAAATCACGACTAGTTGTAACTCCTCTACTAAGAGAGATAGGGTCGTACTTAACGAGACCAGGGACTTTAATTGAACGCAGATTGTCAATATTTTCCCTGTAGGTCATCTCACCGACATTTGCTTTTGGCAAATTAACAGATTGAAAACCTGCCCTTGAGATAACAGCCAAATTTTCTTTAAAGGCCGTTCCGCCTCCAGACAAACCTGCGATTGTTTCAATAGCTCCAGTAACGCTCAAGTCAAGAGAGATAACTGTAACTCTGAATCTAAATTTATCTAGTGGATCAACAGAACCTGATCTGGCCATAATATCTCCTTAAAAAAGAGAGGGAGCATAAGCTCCCCCTTCAAATTCTTTATGGATAGTCTGCTGAAGGATTCTGAGGAGCAGAGCCGTCGAGGGCCATTTCCTGAAAATCTTCATAGGTCAAGGTCAATGACTCCATAGACTTGTCTCCATCTTCACCGGCATTTAAGTCGGAACCAGGAACAAAGTTCACTGGCCATGCTTGATAGAGAACCCATCTACGAGCAATATTGCCTTCACGATCTAGCATCTCCACAGTCACGTCTTTTCGGAAAAGATTAGATGCTGAGTTTCCAGGGCGACCAGCTAAAGCTGCTCTACCTTGCAAACCTGAACTTGGATTGGCTACTGCGCTAGCCCACTTATAAAATTCGTTATTTGGATCAGAGATGATTAATCCCCGGCTCATAACAACGTCTTCCATAGTGCTTAATCCAGGAGAGTGCATACTAACATCTTGGTCAATACCTTCACGATACAAAATTTTTGTAGTGGATCGTTTAGGCATTTGAACATCGTGAAAACCCAAACGGACTAAAGCAGTTGGTTCAGAACCTGCGTCATTAGACCAGGTAATCTGGAACCGAAACTTCTCCATTGGATCTACAGCGGCGCTTCTTGCCATATTAATTACTCCTTATTAAGCTGTTGGAATTGGAAATTCAAGAGCGATCTCAATAAAGCGAACTGCCTTATTAGGACGTACTTGTACCCGAACTCGCAATAGACCTTCGTCTAGTTCGTTTTGAGTAGGAGTGATAGAAATTACCTTAAACTGTTGAGCTTCAGGCAAACCTGCAGGGAACAAATAATTGTTATTCCGCAAGAAAGCTAGAATTGCAGCAGCTACGGCTGACTGAGTTGCAGGTGAGAAATTCTCCCACAAGAAACCTCGCAAGCCTCTTTCCAAAGAACCTTTAATATACTGCAAAGTACGCATAACTTGAATAAGTTGTTCGTCAGCAGTAACTGAAGCTCCGCCTGCAGAGTAGCCACCAAAGATGACGTTACCAGAAGCAGGAAAAGAAGTAATTCTATTAATGAAAGCTAGTCTAAGTGGACCAGCGTCTACTCTTTCTGAAATCGAGAGGCTTAAGCCAAGGATTCCAGAAATACCAGCAAATTGAATGCCAGCAGGGGCGTGCGATACGCCTCCAATAGCAATATTTGCGTCAATTCGACCAATAACTCCAGCAACGTGACCAATTGGGTCAACGCCTTTTACGGAACCTGGCATAGCCAAAGAACCTTCATCACTAACAATAACATCATTGTAGTACCATGCAGCTACCCTTGAAGGAACATTAACTACTTTATCTTTGTAGTCAATAGCTGAAGGCATCATAAGGTTCAACGTATCGCCAGCAGTAAAAGCTGGTGAAGGATTCGTAAGAATCGTGATAGTTGTGCCTGTTACTGCTGAAATTACACCTGAAAAAGAAGCAGCGGTATTCTGTAATAGAGTACCAGGAACTACTGTTGCAGGTAAAGTTACAGGGTGTCCAGCACCATCGTCATAAGTAATGACATAAGGGCCAGAGCCTGAAATAGATACGAATTTAGCTGCGTTTGACAGCAATACATCGTTCTGTGCGCTAGAAATCTCCTTTGGAATGGCCAAAAGAGAGTAAGTGGTCGAAAGCGTGGCACCAAATTCTGCTCGTACAGTAAGTGAATACTCGATAAGAGCAGGATGAACTTCCCAAGCAAGGCTTAGTGGAAGTCCAGGAATACATACTAGACCTACTTCATCAATAGCGTCCAAGGCACGGAGACCCGTACCAAGAGAAGCGTTACCAATAAAGGAGTTAGCTGTAGGAGAAGTGCCGACATTGACGATAATTGCGGTTGCACCAGATCCAGCATTGTTGTAATAGCCTTCTACTGCGTAGTAGGCGTCATACGAAACTTCATCAGGACCACCGAAGGTGCTAACGAAAGTAGTTAAATCAGTAATTGCGGTTGGAGAATTTACTGGTGCTCCAACTTGAGTAGTACTGATAAGAAAAGCTGTGATCGAAGTGGCAGTTCCAGCAATTTGAACTGTACCGATTGGTACATCAAACACCTGTACCCGTTCAGGGCCGATAGCGGTATTTAACAAAGCCATTTATTTTTCTCCCATTCGATTAATTATCTTCTATAATTACATTACCTTGTAAATCTTCAATAGGAGTTGCAATATCTGTAACAGGGGTGAGGTTTCCTGGAGTTTCAAGTCTGTCAACCCAAATTTGTACCCAAAATGTAAACTCGTGTACCCAATATTGGGAACCCTCAACATCTTTGGTTACGTGATCGACGAAATGAAACATAAACAGTTGAAACTCACAATTACTAACGATCTTCGAGAAGTTCGCTGTAGTAAAAGAGTCTGGTACAACGTCTTGCAATTGTATTGAAGTTGGCGAGGGGATAGCAACTACCTTTGATTCAAAGGGTCGTTCATATCCTGCGCCAGATTGTAAACTCGTAGGATGAAGATGATCTATAACAAAAACCTGATCTCCTAACGAGAAATTACTTGAGTCTTTCACCTGGATTGTATTGCTGCCTCCAGATGAAACATCAGCCGTCAGGAACTGCTCTGCACTAAGGGATGATCTTTGGATCACTGGCAAAGCCGTCCGAGGAGGATTAAATTCCTCCCACATTCTATTAAGAACGTCAATATGATTTTGACGTGTCTTAGAGTCAATTCTAATTAGATAGTATGCGTCAATAGGAATCGGAGGACTCACTCCTTCGGTATTTGCCTTTTGATCTACTACTCCAAACACTCCTGCTACTTGGACTGGTTGTGTAGGGTCCATAACTAAATATCTAACAGAACTTAAATCTACATTTTTAAAAACATTACCTGTTCTAGTGATTGTTGAATTTACCAACAAGCTAGGAATAGTAACGCCGTCAATAGTAATGGTTCCCATATTGGGATCAACTGCAGTGATATTGAAAACATTAGAACTTGCATCCGTGTATACATCGCCTACCTGCACTGTGAATAAATCTACGCCGCCTTGAAAATAAACAATCCTAGTATTTGGATCGAATAGGCTAACTGGTAGATTTTGTACTATTGTATTTGAAACCGTAATCGTATGGTTTCCATTACCTGCTGGAGTAATACTGGAAACGTAATACGTTCCTTTATTATTCCCATTTAGAAGTCTAATAAGATAACCTGGTTGAACCTTTCTAATTTGAAAGATTGTCGTAACTAGGTTATTTCCGGCAGGGTTTATAATCCCATCTATGCCGTTAATTATAATCTGAAAAGCTCCTGGAGAGTTTTGAACTGGAGTTTGAATCCATTGTCCGTACTCTGGAACTACCCGGCCTGTAAATCTATCTTCTCTAGTTTTCATCAATCTAATGAAAAAGTTTGGGTCTTGAATATGATTAGCGTCAGCGCTAGAATCATAGAATTTAGCCGTTATTGGAGCTTGTATAACTTCTCCAGTAAAAGGATCGTAGGTATCTTTCAATACTGTTCTATCTTTAGTTACTGGATCGTGAAAGGTGATTCTACGAACTGCTCGTGACAATCCTTCTTCCACGTCATGAAAAACTCTAGGAGTAGTTCCCATTAAGATACCTCTTACTTATTATATCTTTTAATAAGTTCTTCTACCTTTTTAGTGATTGTATCCAACCACTGTTGTTCATTTTCGATCTCCCAAATGAAGATCTGTTGTCTTAGAACGTGTAGAAATGAATCTTCGCTATCGTCTAACATACCTTGTTCGCTAGAATCCAAAGCCTTAGCGTAACTGGTTACTAGAGTATATGTAGTCTTATAATCAGCAACTCTTTTCCTGATTTTAAGATTTTTAACTAAATCTTGTATTTGTAAGTATACTTTAGTTCCAGGTTGAGCTACTTTGCCTGCCTTGATATTCTGAATCTTTTCTATAGGATCTCTATATATCCCTTTGGTATCGTGTGTCTGAAGTTTTGTTATAGCTGTGTCGTATTTTCCTTCAGAAACATCTATAATCAAGGTGTCTAGATCAATTGCGTTTCTCATCATAAAGTTTAGATCCTCTTTACGAGTTGTCCAAACTGCAATTCTTTGATCTGGGGAATCCCCTTTTCTCCTCGTTATCTTTTCAGATTGTTTATAGGCCGTGAATTTTTTTTCGCTGTTCAACGTTTGCCCTGTATCTGTACTACAATCTAACTTTATCCCTTTAACTGAATTTTCAGGGAGTTTATACATTTTACCTTTATCAGCGTCGTATACTATGCCATCCATCAAGCGTTCTTTAAAATAGTACTCTTGACCAAAATATGTGGAAGCATCATTTACGTTTTGCCAAGCCTTAATTCTACCCTGCTTCATAACCATGACTTTAGATTTATCATCCAAAGTTCTACCTTTTGAAGTAGGCTTCATTACATCAGAATTTTGAATATCTACATTGAATATTTCTTTCATCAATTCAATTTTAGATTTTGGCACATCAATCTTTTGAGTCTGATCCATTGGATCTGGAGTCTTTTCTGTGATCTGGAAATTAATATAGTCCATTAAGGTACTTTTTAAGTCCTCAACGCCTTTATCCAAATCAATGTCGAGACCATCTTCTATTGAACCTCTAATTTCTTTGCTAAACTTTTTTAGGTCTGAAACTATAGATCCAGCATTTTTGATCTCGATTTTCATATTATCCCCTACCCATTGGGATGCCTTGCATTACTCCTTCACGTTTCTCTTGAGCTAAGATACGTTGCCATTCATTCTGCCAGAATTGAAGGTTCTCAGAACTAACTGAGCTTCCATCTTCTCCTCTAGCTGCTAGGAGAATGCTCCATACTGTATAATATACACAAAATAGACGGTAATTTTGACTCATACCTCTAGCCTTAAATAAACTAAGTTCTTCCCTTAGTCTAGCCGCAGCATCTTGAAGGTGATCATCAATTAGAGCATTACGAGTATCTAAATCAGCTTTAAAGATGTCTGGTAGGAAATCATCGATATTGAATTTCTTTTTTCTAACGTCATCAACTGTAGCGTAAGAAGGAAAATTCAAATTTATCATTCCATTTTCAGCAGCAACCTCAAAGTACTCATCCCCGAAGTTCATCATTTGGCCGCCAACTTCAGCCTGATAACTAATCATGTATTCAGGAGTTGGGGTCTGATTTAGAGGGATATTCCAAGTAAAGCTATATTCAAAATCTTGTCCAGGAGTTAATACTCCTTCCATTGTAGTCACAATTTCTGGTACTGGAGAACCACCTTGGTTCAAAAATACGGGATTAAATACGTGAGCTACAGGAACTGTGTCTGTATCAACAGTCGTAGGTCTGCCATCAGAAGTAAAGATAATTTTAAACGTAGCTGTCGTGCCTCTAACAAATATGTATCCGTCTTTAGGTTCTGTCCTGGTGCCAGATACGGAGCTTATAACTCTTGCCATTACTTACTCCTTGTTATCTTTTTCATCAAAGTTCTTTTTAGCTTTTTTAGGATCATTATCTGAACCTAATTTAAATAAAACTGTTTCAAAAATGTTTTGGCCTAAAACGACGTTACAATTTTCTAAGATAGATTTAAACTCTACCAAACCTATAACTCCAGCTACTAGCTTAGATACTGGAATCAAACTTGAAAGCAAGTAAGTTTCTAGTAAAAATCCGCATATAATAGCTGTTTCGTAAATAAGTATTTTAGATATTGTTCGCCTCATTGCAGCAGAAGTTATCTTCTCCCCTTTTTTTCTAGCCGCCAACATCCCTGTAAATAGATCGGCAAAGATCATAACCCCTGCGCTGATAAGAACAGCTTGAATAGGGGCCAGCGCAGCTACAGCAGCTACGCCTAAAGAAGATACCCAATCTTTCATAAAAACCTTTACATTTTAAGTAGAAGTATTAAATATATCCCTAATATAAGAATCAAATTTAACCAAGCTAAAGTTTTGTATACATTCATCCTTTGGTTAGCTGGCTTTAAAGGTATCACATTTGAATGTCTATCTAATCTAGCCATTTTGTTCCTTCTTTTCTAAATAATTATATACATCTTTAGGGGTAACTATACTTAATGGGGGTAGATTATATTGAGGGTCTATTTCCAAAATCTGGGCTACTAGCCTTGAGCAATCATACCCTGCTATCTTATTTTTAAAAAATTCAGTTTTGAATAATAAATATCCAAGGGTATTGAATATTTGCATCATACTGTAAGGTACTCCAGCTTCATCGACCGACTCTTGCAACATTTTATTGTAAAAATCATCTGGTATATTCAAGGAAAACTCTTTTACAACTAATTCCTCAGTTTGAAAAAGAGTATTTCCTACGAAATTTACTTTTAATCCACTAGCCTGGTATATAATATCTCTATCTAGAGAATCGGAATGATATTTAACGTATACATGAGAATAAGGAGTCCATAAAAATAGACGTATGAGCCAACTAACGGGAACGAACCAACTTTTGGGTCTGGAGAATCCTACTTTAATTGTTTTCATATTTTCCTTACAAAGTAGCTGCAAAATACCAAAGCTGGTCTAACTGATCATCAGTCCAGCCAAGCATAGCTGCTACTTGAATAGTAAAAGGATTATTCCTTTGAAAGGCTGTAGAATATTCCCATGCTATCATTGCTAAGTCTTTTTGAGGAGAAGATAGTGTATTTATAGCTGCGGTAATTTGATCGTCAGTTATTCCATTCAAGAGTAGAGCCGATCTCATTTGTCTTGGCGTAACATCTGGAATTACTTTTGCTGGCGGAGGCTGAGCATAAACTGCCAGTTTCTCCGCCCATACTTCATCAGGAGTATCATCAGGCAATTCTAGTTGACCTATTACATTGCCTTGGTAATCTAAAATATTTTTTACCATATACAATCCTTAAAGATTTAAAGTACAAGTTCCACCGCTTCCGCCTGTGCCACCTGTAGTTCCAGATCCATTAGTACCTGTGTTACCTGGATTACCAGAATTAAATGTACTAGTATTTGCTGTAGCATTAAATAGACGAATCCTTCCTCCGTCTCCTCCAAAGCCGCCATTTCCGCCTATACCAGTTCCGTTACCATTTCCGCCGTTTCCACCGTTACCGCCACTTGCATTTAATCCGTTGTTAACTGTAGGTCCAGTGCGTTTGACATAAATGACATAAAGATAGCCGCCTCCGCCACCGCCTGCACCAGCTCCTCCACCAATATTTCCTGTTGGCGTAGTTTTACCGCCGTTACCGCCTTTGCCACCAGTAGCACGAATTACTCCAGCAGGAGTAGAAGCTCCAGTCACGATTTCGTATGCAAAAATTGCTACTACGCCGCCGCCGTTTCCTCCTCCGCCGCCACCGCCACCAGTAACTGTTCCATCTCCGCCGCCAGAAGCTCCCCCACCGCCGCCGTTGCCGCCGTTAATAAGAGTTCCACCACGAAGAAATTGGTCTTCAAATCTATCAAATGTAATATTGTTTGCAACAGTGCCGCCAGCACGTACTGCGCCCCCGGCATTGGCTCCGCCATTTCCAGTTCCGCCTGCGCCGGACTTGCCGCCTTGTCCACCATTTGATGGGCTTGAGGCAGAAACTGCAGCAGCAGTTGCGCCTGCGCCAGTCGTTCCAGTTGCTCCATTACTACCATTGCCGCCGCCGCCCAAATACGCATTTACTTGACTGACTCCATTTGCGGCTCCAGTTTGTGTGGTAGCAGATAATCCATCAGTACCATTCCAATTGATACAATTTGCGTCTGCGTTAGTAAGATCAAGTTTATTACAATAAAGTGAATACCCTCCGGTGATAATTTGTCCACCTGATACCATTGTGACTACGTCATAATAGGTATTTTGAGTAAGAGTAATAACTCCACTAACGGTTATACTACCGTCAGTTCCTCCACCAAACATTCTTTTGATATTTGGGTCGGCCCAAACAGGCAAACTTGAGGCTATAGTTAAAACTTGACCATCTGTAGAACTAGCTGGTAGTCGAGTTAAAATTCCACCTGCTCTATAAACTATATCCCCATTTGTTGTGGTGGGATCAAGTATCAATGTTCCAGAAGAGTCTGGAAGTGTATATGTTCTATCTGCAGTATTTGATATAGCATCAAAAACTCTAATGAATCCATTAGTACCTTTCCAAGCCAAACGTCCGGAAGCATCAGCATATTGCTTATAGCCGCTGGAGGGCGTGGTTGGAGCAGAACTTTGAGGTTTATAATTAACAAATCCAGATCCGGCTGTACCAGAAATAGTTCCAGCCAAAACATTTGATGAACCGTTAACTTGTAAAGAATCGGTTCCATTATCAGTAGTCGTATTGATTAATACGTTACCTGTTGGAGTTATTCTAACTCTTTCAACGCTTGTTACTGAACCAGTAGGAGTTGTTTGAAAGTTTATATACGTGGGCATTGACGTATCTGTAAACAATGCTCCAGCTACAAAATTGATTATTCCTGTTGAGGCGGCAGCGAAACCTGTCGCTCCGTAGCCTCTACCGCTAATAAATTCTAGAATATTTCCAGTGTTGGCAGCGGTTGGAGATCCAAGAGTTCCGTTGGCATAACGGCCTCTTACTCCTACGTTAGAACCATATCCGGTCAATTGAACAGCTTTAGTAGCTCCACTATTATTTACAACATCTAAAGATGCAGAAATAGAAGGAGCAGTACCTATACCTACAGCGTTATTTGAAGCATCAACTACTAATGAAGAACTATTAACAGTTAAAGCAGCAGTAGAGGTATCAGAAACAGTCATTGGACTACTAAAAGTCTTAGCTCCGCCCAATGTTTGAGCGCCTGTAGAAACTACTCCAGGATGAGTTGCGTCTGCTGGTTGTAGAGTTAAAGCCTGTCCTGATAAACTGGCAGCATTAGCATTTGGACTTGAACCTACAGGATTTAGAGTAACATCTCCAGTATTTGTACCAGAAAGATTAGATCCTGTTACAGTTCCAGAAGCTGCTACAGAAGTAGCAGTAATAGCTCCAGTAGCAATTTCTCCAGCTACTCCACGTTTTACTATAGTAGAAGCTGTATTAGCATTAGTAGCAGCATTTGCAGCTAATTCTGCGCTATGAATATTTGCTGCTGTAGATCCTCCTACAGAATTTACTGTAGCAGGAACGTTTCCTGGTCCAGAGGCACTTACATCACTAGTCAAGCCAGTAATATAATTTCCGGTGGCTTGTTTGCTGTCTATTTGGGTCTGAATTGCACTTGTAACTCCAGAAACATATCCCAATTCTGTAGAAGTTACCGCAGATTCAGTAATTATTCCTGCGCCGTCACTTTGAAGGGCTTTATTGTGGCCAGGTAAAGCTGCTAATTTTGAAAGAGCTATTGCAGCGCCAGAAGCAACATTTGAATCTAGTACAGCATTTGCGGCTAGTTTACTATTGTCAACTGAACCGTTTGCTAGTTTAGCATTTGTAATGTTAGAGTCAGGAATCTTACTAGTAACTACAGCTCCGTCAGAAATTTTGGACGTTGTTACAGCGTTATCTGCTAATATAGTATTATCTACAGAATTTGTAGCTAGTTTTGCCGTAGTGACATTTGCGTCTGCAATCGTTGATGTGGTAACAGCTCCAGTTTGTAACTTTGAAGTTGATACTGAAGCGTCAGCTAATTTAGAATTATCCACAGCAGCATTAGCAAGTTTTGAATTAACAACAGAATTATCAATCAATTCAGCAGTTCCTACTGAATTGTCCTGCATGTTTGCTTGTGCTACTGAATCCGTTGCCAATTTTGAATTGGTAACGTTAGCGTCTATAATGTTAGAAGTTCCAACAGAATTAGCCGCCATTTTAGAATTTGTTACGTTGGCGTCAATAATTTGAGCTGTGCCAACCGAATTACTTTGTAGATTAGCTTGGGCAACAGAACCTGAAGCCAACTTAGTATTATCTACTGCAGCATTTTGAATCTTAGATGTAGAAACAGAGTTGTCCGCTAACTTAGAGTTAGTGACGTTCGCATCTACTATCTTTGAAGTAACAACTGAGTTATCTGCTAATTTAGCTGTAGTAATAGAAGCATCATTTACATTAGCTGTAATAGATGGACTTACTCCAGAAACATAAGTAAAATCAATTGTAGCTGTATCTTCAAGAATATTTCCTACTGCATTCTGAGCTTGTGCGTCAGAATATGAAGTAGCATTATTGTAATCGAATACTGCTCCAGTAGGATCAACTTTTTTCAAATGTCCATCAGTTCCTACGTAAACCCTGTGATTGCCAGTTGAAGGCGTATCAGGTGTAGGAGCTTCAGGAAGTCGAATTACTCCATCTGTTCCAGACATATTTTCTCCTAATTAGGGTAATAGGACAAGTTGTCCATCAATAACTAATTCTCCAAGTACAATCATTTCTTGAGTTATGATATGTTGTCTATGGCTTGGTATAATTAGTCTGTCTCCTGCTGGTATGTAATCTTGCCCATACCTAACTTCATCAATGGGATCGGCTAGAAGTACGACTTCTCCTTGAACATTGAGTTCCCCATTTACTACTATTTCTCCATCAACAATCATTTGTTGACGAACCCTTACATCAGTCTTTTTTCCAGAAGCAACTTCTTTAATTGAAAAATTGTCTTCTGATATAAATTCAAATTCGCCTGATAAGGGATCTATACCTAGTTTCTTTTTCTCTATACTCATAATTATGTTCTCGTCACTCTTTGAAAATCTCCGTCAGAGTCATAAAGTACAGTTAGAGCAGCCACTTGGACGGTATTAGACCTATAAACAATAGTTACAGGATCTCCATTTCCATTTTTGGCAGTAACTTCTATATCATCAAATATTTTAGGAATTAGCTTATTATTGTCTCCAACTTTTGCCATTCCGTCAGGGCCAATTTCTAATACGTGCTGTATCCCTGTTTTGGTTCCATCTTCGGTTCCAACTACAAGTATATTATCTCCGCCAGCAGCATCTATTTCACAATTGGCATCTATAGAACCATCGGCATTAATCTTAAGGCTATATCCAGAGACTTTATCTTTTATGCCTACATTATCTGTGGAAGCATCTAAAGGACGAGTTTCAACAGTAACGTCGTCAACAGTAATATTAGCATCTACTGCTAGTCGTCTAGTGCCGTGTTCGTCTACTATAACGTCAATAGGAAGCCCAGTAATAGGATCTACAAGAGCTACTCCCTGAATAGGGCCTTTTTTTGTAACTTGTGTTCCGGCAGCTCTACTCGTTCCCATTTTACATCCTTAAAATTTACCTTGAGCCTTAGCTTTCTTCATTCCTTCTTTTACTTTGCTACGGAAAGCTCTACGCTCATCCTTAGTCATAAACTTTGGAACTTCAAAACCGTATTGGGCAAGGCGTGGATCTTCAAGTAGGTGCTGATTACAATGTCCACTTGGACTATGTTCTACAGCATCCTCTTTACAAAGAGTTCCATCTTGAGTTGTATAACAACATTTTACTATAATTGGAATATTGGATTTTATTTCTTCAATTAGAGTTTCGTTATTGGCGATTTGAGCTTCTGCTAATTGTTTTTCCAAATCAGCTTTAGCTTTAAGTTCGTCAATACGTTTTTGTTCTTTTTCTTGTTCTAATCGTGCAGCTTCTAATTCTGCTTCCTCCAAGAACTTCACATAAACGTCCTGTCCGTAGACAGTCCTGATGTCAGAAGTTCTAGTAATAAAAGGAAGTTTCTTTAGGTGCGTAAGTGGATATTCTTTAGATGCTCTGAGAACTGGAATTTTTTTAAGATTCAAGTAAACTTTACTATCTTTTTCCACTACTGCGTAACCATCCCTAAATTTGATTCCGTTTACAGTGTGATTCACGCCTTTCAGCGTATGTTGCAAAACTATATAATTTCTAGGTCTCTCTAGACTTCTAGTTAACCATACACTCATAATGTCTCCTTGTAGCTCTACTACAGGTTTAAAGGAAAAAAATAAAGGGGCCAGAAACCCAGCCCCTAAACTTTATTAAAAACTATTAGGCACCAAGACCCAATACAGCTTTCATTCGAGCAAGGCTCAAACGATTGTAAAGGTCGAAGCCGCAGTACCATTTCATACGATACTGGTAAGCGTTCTCGTTCTCACGAGGACCAACATACTCTAGTTTTAGACCAGCGTTGTTAGACGAAGTGAAACCGACGATACCACGCAACTCGCCCCAAGCACCACAATAGATTGAAGAACCATCCAAGCGTTCAGCAACCGTAGCGGTAGCGACACCTGAAAAGTTAGGATCATTGAGGTTAAGACGAGCGACGACTGAGTTTTGCTCAGGGTCAAAGAAAGTACCAGTAACGGTACAAGTCAAAACACCTGAAGCATCGCCAGTGACGGGATAACGATAGTTAACGCCATCGAGACCACGAAGTAGCAACCACTTAACATTGCCAGCACCACCCAATGCAGAAGCAGGGTCGGAAGCAAGAGTGATTGTGTTTGACGTAGAAGAAACTACTCCCAAAACTACTGAGTTAACAGCATCAGCTTTGGAAATAAAATCATTACGGAAAACAGGAATATCCTGATACATCAACATTGGTTTAGCATTGCCAAGACCTTGTTGTTGAATCATGTACGCATCAGTACCACCGCCAGTGTTACGTAGCAAAGTACGAAGAGTACGGATTTCACGAGCGTTCATCATCATGAAATCTGGTTTAGCACCAGTAACTCGGTCGATTAGATCGTCGAGATCTTCAAGTGTGAAAACTCGGCCTTCAAGACCATTGCGGGCCGATGCAGGATCGTCCTCAACAAGATCAAGAGTCTGAGTGGGCGTACCACCATTATAAAATGGATGGTTAACGTCATCTACGTTACCTTGTTCAGCATCAAGGATGGAAGCCATACCATTGAAGCGATCAGCGATACCGATAGGACCGTTGTTAGCCTGAGTAAGAACTGCAGGGTTGTTTCGGCGAGCGTTAACGATTGCGTTCATATAAATACGAGCAATCTGTTTAGCCTTAGCGGAAATTTGGACCTGAAGTTGGTCATTAGTTTCCGAGAACTGATCTTCGATCTGACCATCAATGATGATGTCAGCGATGATAGCAGCAAGGTTAACGTTTACGCTATTGAAAGTTGCGCCGTTTTGGTACTTGGACTGGTTAAGGTTAGTACCTGGAGAAGCAAAATTAGCGGCAGCTAATTGATTCTCACGAGTGAAGGTGTAAGCTAGCCCTTCAAATACGACGAATGGTAGATATTTAAACCATTCATCAACAGTAACGATGTCAGCGATAATGCCTTCAACCAATAGGTTGTTGGAAAGGGCTGCTGCATCACTTAAAGCAATAACTTGAGCCATTTAAATAAACTCCTTATTATTTCATTCTAAATGCACTATTAGGCTGACCTGAACGAATCTGTTCTAAACCGCTTCTAATTTTAGCACTAGAAGACATTTTTGAGCGTTGTTCTTTGTCAGCTTCTTGTAATCTCTCTTGCGTTGATCTAGCTCCGTCTTTGGCACCAGGGACGCTATGGTTAACAACCACAGTCTTTTCCTCGAACATACCTTTTAACTTCGCTTCATTCAATGCAAGTAGAGCATCTCTAGCATCTCCTGCTCCCCTTACGAGTAGGTTAGCAGTTTCCCGATATTTTTCAGGAATTTTGTTAATTTCTTCTGTAATTCTGGCCTTGTAGACTTCACTTTCGGCGTCACGTTCAGCTTGGTACTGCTTAACAACAGAATCCATATCCTGGATCTTACGTTGCAAATCAGCTTCACGAGCAGCAAACGATGCCTGTAGCTCGGCTAGTCTAGCCTCTCGATGTGCTACTTTTTCTGAAAGATCTCGTTTTTTATCCTCTTGCTCGGCCTTGATTTTATCAAGTTCATCCTGAGCTTTTTTGAGTTTTTCAACTTCTTCTTTCTGTGCGGCAGCACGAGCGTCTTGTTCAGCTCGAATCTTATCAATTTGTTCTTGATATTTAAGTCTAACAGATTTGTTTTCTTCCCTTAGTTTCTTAACCTCTTTCAAGGCACTTTCTTTAGACCAAGAATCAGAATTATTAACGGGTTCAGTTCCGGAAGGCTCTCCTTCACCAGAAGCTGAAATAGGTTCAGCACTAGTCTGAGTAGCCGTGGCAGCATTGGCATTCTCAGTTGGTTTTTGGGCATTGTCTAGAAGGTTTTTGCCTCTGTCCAGCTCACCTGGATTTGAAGCGCTTCGTGACGTTGCTCCTGGCGCAGCATTAGCTGCCCCTTCTGCCGAATCTTTCTTTGCGAATTTTCCTAAAATATCGCTCATTATATACTCCTTAATTAGCTCTACTACTTAAAGATATTATCTATAGCCTTCATCCAACAAATCTCCTTGAGGGGCTGTTGGTTGAGGGCGTCTATTTAACATACTTCCTAACCCATTCTTTTCCATTTGTTTTTGGTATGGGTTCTCGTATCTAGAAGCTGGTGTTTCAGACATTAGTTTGATAGTAACTTCGTACACCAAACCAGGATCAAATGATGTAACAACTGGTTTTAAAAGTTCAAATGGCGATTGATCCTTAATACTTTGCGCCCATTTTGAACTTACCTCTTTGTACCTCTCAAATACTTCATCATAATTTGACGACATTAACACTTCGATGTGTTGCTCATCTTTACGAAGTATAAAAAGAGCATAAGAGGGGACCTTTTTCTCCTCAGTACTCATATTCTCCTCTTATTTTTTTCTGGGATCAGAACCTTGTTTAGAACTATCCGTTGCCTGCTTAGCTCGGTTGTCAATCTTAGGCTTTGCTACATCTCCACCCTTACCATCCTGTTTAGGTTGAGCCGTAACTGTACTTGCCTTACTAGTTCTACTAGTTCCAATACTAGATGTTGCAGAAGATTGTTCAGTAAAGATGCCCGCTTCTTCAAGGATTTTAACCTTTTCAACTTCCATCTTTGCTTGGAATTTTGCTTCTGCTAGCCTATCTTTTTGCCGGTCTTTAATCAATTTATCAATCTCTACATCGCTCATATGAGGATATAGTTTCTTGATAGCATGTCTATCACCCGTATCCAAAATAGACTGTTCCATAATTAGATCCTCTTTTTTAACTTTGGGATCTACTGGAAATTCTGGATCTCTATATGTGATCTCAAGGCTAGCGTTTTCGCTAAACTTTCGATCTCCAGCCTTTGCATGATGAACGTTCCATAACTTTTTAATAGTTTGAAACAATTGTTGTTCACGTTCTTTGAACAGCCGAGCACGTCGGACGTTCTCTTCCATGACTCCAATTTTTTCCATCAACAAAGCGAATCCAGATGATGGCAAGGTTTGCTCATACTTTGGTCTCAAACCATGATTAATTCTAACCATGTCAGAGATTGAATGTATGGCTTTTACCAGACCAACAATATCAGCGGAGGGGTGAGCAAATTTAAAGTCACCTTTTTCCCCAACTGCTACTGCAGTATCGGGACCAAGGCTGAAACCAAGCATATTGGCATCAGCGTTACCATCTCGATAAAGACCAAAACCTGTATCGTAAGTCCTAAATTGACCGCCAGCAGTAATACCAGCAAATCCACTAACGCCTCCATAACGAGACTGAGCAGATCCGCCTTTTAGATTATTGAAATCATCTACTGGTCGTCCTTGGCGTGTGGACGTGGGACGTTCAACGCCTTTAACAACGGGAACTCCGAAAGACTGGAACTTAGCAATATGATTTAGATCAGTAATCCTCATATTCAATGCGTGGTTAGCATAAATAAGAGGTTCATTAATAGGTAAAAAATAATAGTGCGCTGGGTCCATATTAAAAAATGGAATCGCAGGCACTGTACCGTATGGATTGGTAGTTTTATAGCCTTTACTTTGTTCATCCACAACAATGTGTGAATTTGGACTCCAGTAAATTCTATTTAATCTTCCAAGCTCTGTAAGTTCTTTTACTTCTCGGTATTTAAGTCCGTCTCTAGCTTGAGTAGCGTCATTAACGCCATAGCTTGATGGATCTGGAATACCTGAAGCGACTGACGAGCCAAGTGGATTAGAGCCTGAGCCTGCTTCGTTAGCGAAGCCGCCAAACTTGTTACCAAAACCAATTAGTAGTTCAGTAATGTAATATGGAGAAGCTCCATGTTTTAGGTCGTAAATACCACCGTGCATAACATCTAGTTGAACTTTACCACCCTTAGTTTCTTTTACCATCATTCCAGTTTCTGGATCAACAAAAGATACTTTGACTAGTACAGTTCCTAATAGATGACACCAACGGTCAACTTTATCCATAATCATTAAATAACGACTATGGCTCATGATTTCTTCCCAGAGATCCTGGTCTTTCTCTAAAACCTCTCCATCTTCATCAACAACTTGATAAATAGGATCTTGTTGGTAGAGAATAGAAATTCCGTCGATAATCTCTTTTGTGAGATTCGATGGAAGAATTTGCTGTTTCTCAGGGTTACGAAATTGTCTCTGCAAATCCAACCAAACAAACTCATCTTGTCGGCCTTCATAAAAAGCAAGAGCTACTTCTGTAATCCACTGACGGTAATAAACGTCCTCATATAAATAGACGCCAATGGAACTAAGTCCACCTAGCCTACTTATAGGGTGATTTGCTACGCCTAAATTAAATGACATACTTCATCCTCTTCCACTCTTGGAACTGGTTCATTGGCTCTACCAACGAGTATCCCGAAATAGGGTTACTCTGTTAAAAGTAACCCATAATTGGGTTATTAAACTTCAGTTTCGCCTTTTCCACCAGACTTGGGGAGAGGGTAATCTGAACCTTCGTTGACGCCACGGACGCCAACTGGAGCATTCTTCATAGGAAGTGCTCGTTTTTTATGCTCTGGAGCTACTGATTGTGCGCCAAAGTTTGGGGCTTTTGCACCAGACTCTGGAATACGCCATTCAGCTTCAGGAACACTTGGTTGCATACCTGGAGCAGTTGCTGGAGCTTTTGATTGATCTCCAAAATCAGGAGCTTTGCCGCCACCGGCTGGGACTTTATATTTAGCTTCGCCTGGAGCGGGTGACTTTGTACTATTTGGTACGTATGCTTGCGCTTCACGTTTTCTTTCCATGTATTATTCCTCTACAATTTCTTTCTTTTTGCCTTTGTATAGGGTCATCGCCTCGGCAGGTCTGTTATTTTCAAACTTTCCAGTAGCTTCTTTTGCATCAACATCTTTAAGCCCAACGCCAAGAAATCCATTATCTGGATGTTGTTCTTTTGCAGCTTTAAACCAATATTGAGCAGCTTCAGCACGGCTAAGGGCGTATTTACCGTCCATGCCTCTGTTAGCTTCCTGTGGAGGAGAAACCTGTTTCATCCTGTGGTTATGGACCATTTCTGGCATAGCCTTGGGATCAATGGTTGACTGTTTTTGTTTTTTCATTAAATCAATCCTCTCGACTTAAGCCAATCGTATGCAAACTTATTTAAGGCTTTATACCTATCGAAGTTTGTCATTTTGCTATAAGTAGGATGTTCGCTTGCGCCTAAAAACTCTGTGTATATAGCAGCGTACAAAGCGTTGCAAATAGAATCCTTTTTATTAGCAGGAGCTACGATTAAACTTTTGTCTATGATAAATAATTTATTTTGACGGTAAACTACTTGTTTCATTAGACCGCCGCAGCGACCGCTGTTCCTGATCCTGAAATCCAAGTTACTCTAACTAATTTTACCAGATTGGTACTATAAGTAGTAGGAGTACTAGATGCAGTAAAACTTCCATAGAAGTTTTGTCCATCAATACTAAAATCTACAGTTGCAGATAAAGTACCAGTAGTAGTTACCGTAACTTTTTGTGCCACTATACCAAGTTCTAAAATTTGGTTTCCAGTGGCGCTCATAGGATCTGTGGCTAAGGAATCACTATCATTGACTCTCTGCCTAGCTAGGTCTGACTGTTTCTTATTAATATAAGGTTGAGCCATTAATTAACTCCTTGAATCACTGTCATTTTATCTCCACGGTCATGAAACAAGAAAACTAATAGATAACGTAAAGCATCTAATAGCCCTTCGTGTCCTTCGGGAGTCTCCTCGTAATCTTCTTTTAAAACGCCATTCTTTCCTTTTTTGAAAGTGGCTGTACTCAAAGCGTAGATAAGATTCACACAGTTACTATTAATAAAGAGTTTTGGTCTAGTGATCTGTTCTCTATTCTCATCTAACATTGGTCGTCCACGTTCATCAAACTGAGGATAACTCATCCACAGCCTGACCATGTTACAACCAACTTCTCTTTCTTGCTTAAGTCCGACAGGTCTCCGTTTTAATACAGATTCCATGTCATCCCAAGCTGCTCGACCATTCAACTGAACTTGGTCTCCACTAATATCCCCAATAACCTCTGCAAACTTAATATGTCTGCGTACTGATTGTGGAGTATATTCTTTATTCCAAATCTTAAAAGCAGATCGAGTAAGCTCTGCTTCTTTGTCGAGAATTTGCTGGGCTTGCATATAAGTGGTAGTATGAGCAGTAAATCTTTCATCAAAGATAACTACATCTCCATACTTATTCACTTGGGCAAATATAGTACTAGCGGGTTTTGCAAAGTTATAATCTGAAGAAGAAAAGATAGGGCCTTCATCTGGATGCCAAATATAATCAATGACATTAGGATGGGGATGCTTTTCGTCTTTTTCGATTATGAAGCCTGGAAAACAACTATCAGCAACAGCTTCAAAGTCAGCTAAATATTCTTGTTTGAACTTAGTAACCTTGCCTTCTAGAACCGCAGAACGGTAAGCAAGATCAATTTCTTCTTTAGATTTTTCTGGACTTGACGCTAGCAATGGGTTGTCATAACTTGTTCTTTGAAATGACGACCAATCTCTCAGGTCATTTGTAGTGCCAGTTTCTTCGTCGTAAGTGATTTCTAACTTACCACTACGTTGTTTTCTTCCAACGTTACCAAACATGAACATTTTGTAGAAGCTATTTTTTCCACGAGGAGTAGAAATGAAAATAGCCGACCCCTCTTTATCCATAAGAGTGGGTCGAATCATCTGAGTCCAAATATCGTCTAGAGTTGGCGTCAAAGCCGCCTCATCGACAATAACTAAATCATTGGCTTCCCCGGCTAGTGAGTCTGGGTTTTCCATTGATTTAGCTTCAAGTACTGATCCCCAAGGAGTTTCTAAATAATAGTCTCCCTTTTGGTTCCTGGCTCTACCGCCTCCAGGTCTGCCTGGACGAATAATCTGTAGTTGAATAACTAAGATATGATAGAGTTCTCTGAACACCTTTTCAGTTAGCCCGTAGTCAGGAGCAACGATCCATACTCTTCTGTTCATTTGCATTAATACTGCAAGTGCAATCAAACTTGTTAAGAGTGTTTTGCCCCAGCGTCTACCGCAGGCTAAAACTTTAAATCGGGCGGGGTCGGTCAATACTTCTTTATGTCCTGAGTGCAAAGGAACAATGAGCTTACCTTGAGAAGTTCTTACTCTCTTTTGCATCAAATATTGAGCTAGAGCTTCGATGTCTAGATCATGTATTCGTAAAGGTTTACCTTCATTTGTTTCTTCGACTTTAATTGACATAGTTATTTCTCTTCTCGACTCTTTCGATGAAGTATACTATTAATTTCTCTATACGCATCAAGGCTCTTATCTGTAACTTCCATTTTTTCACTATAGTCTCCAGATAGAGTCAGCCAAATTTTAGCTGCTACGTCTGAAGGTTTATTGGGGTCTACAGATCTTTTTCTTAAAGCCTCAATTACTTGTGCTCGTTTTTCAGGGGAGAATAAACTATCTCCTCTTACTTTTTTCCAAACAGCTTCTTCCCAACCTTCTTTCTTAAACCATCCTCTGACGTTCTGAATAGTAGGAATACTATTAATCAATAGTTCCTTTGTTTCCGGTTCGTCTGCGTACCTTGTCTCTATCTCTCTTTTAAGCTCCTCAACCATTTCTGTTACTGGAGGTTGCTTGTTAGGATTGGCGACAATATGTGCAGCGTGAACGTCTTGAAGAATTTCTTGAGTAAGATTCCAATTAGAATTGCCGTTACTAAGAGCTTTAACCGCTTTTTGGGCAGCCAACTTAGCTACGATCTTCTCTTGAACTTCAGGTTTGGGGTTATTGCTGTTATCGTTTTCCATATGTACCTTATTCAGCCTTAGATACCTCTGTATGCTTTGGCTTCTTCTGGTTCTTTTGTTTTGATTCTTCAACCTTAATTTCAGGTTTAGTCACAATAAGAGCCTCTGGGTTCTTAATGAAACTAGTGTTGCACTTCTTATTCATGCAACGCTTTGGCTTTAGGTCTCCCCATTCTTCTCGAATAGAAGTTTCCCAGCCACAATTTTTACAATTGTACTTAATGCGTGACATAATCTCCTCTTCTGAAACACAAAAAGAGGTATTAGTTTGTATAGTTGGAGTGCCTTCCTTTGAGCTTTGAAGCTAAGGGGTGAGAAGGTATCAACCTATAACTAATGAACCTCTACAGTGTGAGTCATTATTCCTATTTTCATCGTATCCGGATTAATGAATAGAACATTCTTTCCATAATCAACAGAATAGAGTACTCTAAATCCTAATCGAGTACATTCTCGTCGGATTAGTTCTAAATTCTTTTCTGGAATTTGATTGCCTTCTTCATCGGTAGTAGGAACTACCTCGAACTGAGAAGTGCCTGCTAAGAAACTAAGAAAAGAATCTTGAAAAGTGTCCAAGTCTCTTCCTAATTGTTCGTATTCGGTGGGGCTAAGTTGCTTTGGCTCCTCTGCAACTTTGGGCTTCTTTTCTGTTTTAGCTTTTTTAGATTTTTTGACTTTGGCCATTGGAGTCTCCTTAGTAACTAGCTATTTTTAAACAGAACTTCTAACGCTTTTGAAGCCTCCTCTTTTTTAACTATCTCTCCTAAATGCCTCAACTTACTTAATGTAATAGCTGTTGTATCTATATAATCTACTATTTGTTCTATATTGTTAAATTCTAGAGCATCAGCAGGATTATCTACTTGCCTCACATTATAACGTAAAATCAATCCGTCTTTATACTTACCAGTAATTTCGTATATCTTATTTGGAGATATTACGTAGTCTCCAACTTCTGGGTCAATCATATAAGACTTTCATTGTATTTTTATTTACGTTTTGTTTCTCTAAAAATCCGGGTCTAACAACTTCCTTCTTGCCTTCATGATCAAACGGATAAATCAATATCTCATTTGGGTGAATTTCCATCACCATGAATAAACCTTTTATGTAACTGCACTTTACTATGTCGGCCAATTTAAAGTCAACAGATTTCTTATTAGGATCGAACGGAGCTATTTTAGTCTTTTTGATTAAATGCTCCATAACCTCATTTACGTAATCGGAAGTTTCTTTAGTCTTTGCCATACAGTACCTTCCATGTTCCAGAAACTGGATACAACAAAGGCTCTCTAACAGTAAGCAACTTACCGTCTACAGGTTCCTTGGGGTCGCTCTTTATCAGCGCTAGGCCGTAAACAAAAGGATTATCCAAGTTCCAATTGGGTGCATATAATTTAATCACCCTGTATAGGTTATCATCATATAACACTATATCACCGATACTGAATTTACTTTCCATAAAGTATCCAAATAGCTTTAATTACGCTTTTATCAGTGATTTCTGTAGCTTCGTGGAAGGGTATCTCTGTTAACTCCAGATTCGTTATAATGGATTTGACTAGGCTATCTTTTAAGGGGACCGCATAAAACACATCTGGCGGGTCAAATCTCTTGTTGTACCCTATACCTAATACAATGAATATGGCGCTTTGCCATAATACGACTCGAAAATTCATAGGGTGATAGCTCCATACCCTATTATAATGTGTATACTAAGTCAACGTTTAGCGAGCCGAAAAAAGTACTTTTGGAGCATTTTGACTAGATAATTTATCTATCTCATCCTCCATAACCCAATTAGTGAGCCTAGTATTCAATAATTTTACCCGTAATCTAGCTATCTTGAAGTTCTTACCAGGAATAATTATGTCAATAATTTCAACTAGTTGTCCTTGCAGGAGAGCAAAATCTCCCTTTTTAAACCTTGTCACTTCCGTATAATACCTTTGATGTTTTTGAATTTGGCACAATTTGTAGCTTTTTCAAATGTAGGCTGTAATTAAATTCTATAACATATCCACTGGCTGTAGATAAGTATATGAAATAACTACATATTTCAGCGCCAAAACTACTATTCATGTGAATCTGAACCTCCAAAACTTCACAAAATTGGCCTTTTTCGATGATATTTCCATTAGCTAGGTGATGTTCGCTGGTAAAAACAACACAATCCCCTACTTTTGGAAAAGGGGCGGTGACATTATTTGTCTCCAAACAATACCTCTACCGCTGGGGGCGCATATATTAGCCTATAATGATTGAATTTATCCATACTTAGCTCTTTTGTGGCTTTACCATAAAGAGACCTAATCCTACACCTAACTTCACCAGTCCCACAATGTTTAAAAGTGGAGACTACTACCCAGTGTATATCAGATCCAATATGTTGAAATACCACGCCTTCGTGGAAAAGTTGCATAAACTTTTGACACTTGGCGTAGTGCTTTTTAATGTAATCGTCGTCCAATAGCTTTTGGAGGTCATCGTAGTTTTTAGGACTCATGTATATAACGTCAGGTTTTAAGCTCATTACTACCTTATGCCAAGAATTTAAACAGGTGTCAACAATTATTTTTAAGAAGGCTTTACAAAAGGTAACCTTTTTGTTAAGTTTTTAGAAGGTTATTAATACAGTTAATCTAGAAAAGAACTGTAATATATAAAAGAGCGTTAATATATAATATATAAAAGAACTAGATCAGGATAATACCTAGAAAAGAACTAAACCATGAACTTTAAAGCTGGCGATATTGTGGTGAGTAATTTGGAGCAACTTTTCTCAGAAGTTGAAGGTTCTCCTTTTAGGCTATGGAAGATCATAGAAGTTCGTAACACAAAAGAATACAAAGATAATCATTGGGAAGTTTATATAACTATGGCGACCCTTGATGGGGCTACTATATCAGAAACCCATCAGTACGCCATAAGGCACGCAACCCCAACCGAAATTATTTTATATAATAATTCTTGACACGCAGCTAGGCTGTAAGTTACTTTTGGAAAAAAGGAGACTTTAATGGAAAACGAAATTAAACGAGTTATTAATGAAATTGTTAACCCTCAATTAGCTTCCCACGGAGGAAGTTGCGAGCTTGTTACCGTTTACGATTCTGTCGCTCTGGTCAGAATGCAAGGCGGTTGCAAAGGTTGCCCAGGCCGACAAATGACTTTTCTTAATGGAATTAAGCCTTTGCTACTTGAAAATTGCGAAGGTTTAATTGACGTAATGCTTGAGCGGTAATGGCTCAAACTGACGCCCAAGTTAATTCTGCTGTCGCTGGTATGTTCTATAGAGGCATAGATGGCTCCGTCTTTATCCTGAAAGCTCTGTCCGGGTTTCAAGGCGGAAAAGCTCATATTTACTTCTTAGAAAATATCAAGACAGGAGATGGGTATAGAATTGACCCTTACGATTTTAAGTATAGCTTCATACTAATACCTAAAGAGGAGCTTAAAACTTTACAAGTGTTATATGGCAATTAGAGTTAAAAATCCAATTCCAAAACCTAAATATAAGATTGGTACTCAATTTAAAAATATTGACACTGAAGAAGAATTTACATTGAAGCGTATGGAATACGACGCTTACGTATTAGTTGATAAAAAGGGTAAAGAAAAAGGGGAGAGCTTGGTTACGCTTGAATATGATTATGAACTTATAGGAGAAAATAATGGCTAAGAAAAGAAGTGATGGAAACGCAGATACCAACGCTGTAAATGAAACAAGTAACGCAGCTAAAAAAGAGCGAGGCTCTCCCTCCGACCGAGGAGAACGAGGCGAGATTGACCACCGTCATCCACGAGCTGACGAAGAATCTTTGAAGAAAAGCGAACACTACGTTAGTTTGAAAGAGATAAAAGAAGACGGAGCTAAGAACGGAGTGAAGCCTCACAAATCCGAAAAAGGAGCTGAAGAAACTGGACCTACAGTTAACAAAAGCGGCAAGTCTGAAAAGAAAGAAAAAGCTCCAAAGAAGGCAGATAAGAAAGAACGTAAACTTAACGACAAGAAACGCCCAGAGCCAACTCCAGAACTAGAAAAGAAAGATCCAGGAGCTAGAGAGGTTTAATATGGGCAAAAAGAAACCTACAAAGAAGCCAACTAAAAAGGCTCCTAAGAAAACTTCAAAGAAAAAAGATAGTAAGCGATTTAGTAAATATACTCCTCCAGCTTCTACTATCGGATACGATAAAATCAACTACGGAGACTAAATGGCTGACGAAGAGGCAGATAAGTTTTTAGAAGGTAAAGTACTTGTAGCTAAAGTTGGAGTACCTCACGAGAAGTTTGTAGAAAAACTTAACGAGGGAATAAAGATAGCTCAGGGGCCGTTAGGCTGGAAAGGCCACGCAGAGCTTTTGCACAAACTTGACGCTATTCCTGAATTGAAGGGACTGACTGTTGAACAAGTCGAGGACGTAATCAAACAATCTTATTTGTCAGGGCTATACGAAGTAGCTGAGTGGATACCTGAAGAAGAGGCAAAGAAACGCCAACAAACCACGGAGACCCTTTATGGCGAGCCCAAAGTTCCAACCGGGGGATAAGATAGTATACGAAAACCCCTACTTCGTCCGGCAACCCTTATCGCCGAGGGCGCAGACCAATGCGCCACCGACCATTTACGTGGTAAGCTCTTTTTCGGCACAAACTGGAACCTATTTTGTTCAAATCCCATATAACAAAGACGCAGCAGGAACTAGACGTTTTACCCAGTTTGACCTGGAAAATAACTTCCGGCTTGCCGACCAATACGAAATAGACCTATACTTCCCTTAAGGAGCAATATGCTAATCCTACAACCAGGCCAAATATTCTTATGCACGTTTAACCAAGCTCTTTATAAACTGGAAGAACAAACTCATATGGGTTCATGGAGCTTTTCTCTAAAGAAGAAAACAGACCCAGATTTTGTATACCAGGCAAAGAAGGCATTAGCTCCAGAAACACTACACTCTTTAATCTACGATTATAAAGTCATGCTTCTTTTTACCCCCACAGTAGAGGCTTTATATGGCGAAATATAACGTAGGCGATAAACTTATGCTTCAGGAAGTTTACATGGACGGAAGGTTTAAAAAGAGGCCAGCTCCAAAGGTGGTAATATCTATAGACGCAACAAGTAATAGGTATTTACTAGCCAACCCAAATGGAACCTTCTACGTGCCAGGAACTGGAGACGGTAACTCACAGAGAGAACAACATTGGTTTACTTTCCAATACGCTGATAATAGTTACCGTTTAGCTACTCAAGATGAAATTGACACTTTCTTTAAACGTACCAATTGATTATTGGATCTAATATGAAAGATTTACATATTGGAGAAATATATATTATAAAAGGGCAAAACAACGAAAGGGACTTACGTCCTGTACGTTATAGAGGCATAGAACATCACGCTTGCCACTACGAAGGAAAGCCTCAACCTTACGTACATTGTTTTGAGTATATAGATAGACTAGAAGAAGATAGTATAGCAGGTTACGTTATAACTCCAGATACTATATTAAAGTTAGAAATTATTAAAGGTAAAGGCTTACAAGTTCTATATGGCCCTTGTACGAAATAAATTAACTAATGAATTAGTAGAATGTACTGAATACGAGGCTCAGATCCTGACGTGCCCGGAGGACTTTAAAACGCTCATTAGGGCCGTCTTAGCCGATAAACGTTATAGCATTACTCCAATACAGATGGGCGAAGATTCAACAGAACTAAAATATACTTTACAAAACTCCTCAGAAGGGGTTAAGGTTAAAGGGATATTGAACGGAGAATACGAAACCCTACCCGACACTGAAGCTAGCAGGATTCTATATGGAACTGGTAAAAGGAGCTGAATACTTGGAGTGGCAAACTGGGATAGTATACAGGCTGTTCAACGTTTCTAAACACGGAACGTGTTGCCAGATTGCTAGCCGTAAGAACGGAGAGGGAGAGTTCATTCCCCATTTCAGCCCCAGCTACTCTAAAGAAGAGATACGTATAAAAGTTACTTCAGGAAATTGGATACCCAATACTCCAGCAGGTAGAGCTTTGTATGGCCACCGATAACTTACCTTACATTAGGTTAGGGCAAGTTTGGATGTTCCCTATTGTTAGGAGCTTTTCTTGGAGCGGAGTTAACGTTGTAGAAGGAGCCTTCGGCTTTTACCAAGTTAAAGAAAAGAACTCTAACGGCATGTGGAAGCTCAAAAGAGTTATGATTACCCCTGAAGAAGAGGGACTAAACGAAGGAAAGACCTTTACAGACCAATTTCACAATAGGTTTATAAAAAGAAACACAATAGTACATTACGGCACCCTTATAGGCGAAAAAGTAGACTTAAATACTTTAAAGGTTTTATACGGCACTAAATGAAAGAGTTTAACTACAAGAAAAAGAATAAGGCTATAGGTAGAGGCAAAAGGTCAGGAATGCCTGACGACCATACCAAAAAACTATATAAGGATAAAAAGACTGGAACTATGTACCATATAACTGAGATGGAAGCCTTTCAAATGAAGATGGGCCTAGACCCTGAAGGTACAGACTTATGGAACGCTAAACTAAAGAAGCCAGTAAACCTAGAAGAAGTAACCCAACTTAGCCCTGCAGCTAAGGTACTATTTAAGGACAATAAAAAATGATTGAATACCTACACCATTACATCGTACACGCTGGGGCCTGGTTTAGCTTCATTATAGCCGCCAACATATGGAAAGACGGCGCACCTAAGACCATGCAAGCCTGCGTTGAGCTGCTCCTTACAGCGAGCCTCCTAAGCAGCGTAGGAGCCATTGGTAGTTCAGTAGCCCACATCCATTATAACCAATATATAAAAGAGGTAGTAGCTAAGTGATCCTTCCTTGCCATTTCCACCACAATTGCGTTAAAGGCCCTCCTGTAACCTGGTTAGAATTGGCTATATGCCTGTCAATACTATTCTTCGTGGTAGGGCTAGTTTGCGCTTTAGAAGCCTGGGAACAACGTAAGTTGAAGAAGGCCCTAAAGAACACTGACCAAAAACCTCCAGAATGGTTTGGAGACCTATAAACATGGCTAGAACTTATACAAGAGCGCATTTTGAGGTTGGAGATATTATCATGTCTGATTGTGATGAGCCTGTAGCTATATTGGAATACGACCCCCTTAAAGGACAATATAAGTTTCAAAGGCTAAATAACCGTCAAATCGAAGTAAATGGTTTATACGGCCTCTACGGAGAGCGCTCTCTAGCCGGTTTTTACAAAATAGGCGTCCATACCGCTATAAAAGCCCTTTTTTAAATTTTTTTAAAAATTTAGATCGTACCTTTTCCCTATAAACCTCATTTAAAGCCTACCCTTGCGGAGATTGTAAACCTTAAGGTTCTTGTAAGTGCTTGAAATCATTAGAATACTACCTTAAAACGTATGTATTTGCCACAAAACTGCATATTTGTATATATTGCTATAACTAAAATGTGAAGTGCCTATTTTTAAATTTTTTAAAATTTTGGGAAAGGTCTGAAAACCCCTGGTGGGGGTCCGGGGGAGGTGACAATTTCTGCCGTATCCCCCTTTGCTACGTCCCACTTTGAGACTATTCAAATTTACTAACAATATCAATATGATACAATAGACCTATTGTTCACTTATGATACATTAGTATTATTTAATAACTACAGTCACCTTAAAGCCTAAACTCTCCAATTGTTTCAGTTGCTTATCACTCATCTTTTTAGTTACTACAGTGATTTTCATATATTCCCCCTTGTTACAATATACTTATCGGCGTCTATTGACTAGACTTTAGTAAAAAATGAAAATTATTTTCTACTATAAGTATATGTAATCACTATATAAACACATAATCCCATAATGGTACACTCAAGCTATATACTCAAGTGTACGATATAGGCTTATATGGACTTATTTATTCAGGTTAGCTTGTCTCGTTTTAATCCACATCTCGACATAGCGATTAACGGACTGAAACGTTACAGGGCGAGTACACAAATGAGACAATGGAATAATCTCATTCTGGTAAAACTTAACAATCCCATTTTGAGAATCGTTCTTAAATTGAGCCAGAGTTTTCCCTGTATCGTGTTGAGACTCAAGTACGTGCTGTACCAAACTGCGACAAGTCTTAAATTGTTTATTAGACATATATTTTCCCCCTTATAGGTGTTTTAGTAACTTCATACTAACCTATAATGCATCTATTAGGCCAGTTTATAGGCAATATATTGGTTATAAGTGTATATAGACTAGACATTAGGTGTAAATATAGGCATTTTTGCTAAAAATGTAGTAGTTAGAGGGGGTTAGAGGTCAATCGTGGTGTGTTTTAAAGTGAGAAAATTGAC
>Ga0335069_10000925_pt1 | contig 47241 bp, 62 predicted proteins | sample Lox_Sample_11_FD_206714 | JGI IMG/M metagenome (GOLD analysis project Ga0335069, IMG submission 206714) | Soil microbial communities from Loxahatchee National Wildlife Refuge, Florida, United States - Lox_Sample_1.1 | ecosystem: Environmental > Terrestrial > Soil > Wetlands | place: USA... | reverse complement strand
GAAGACAGGTAACGCCAAGTAACCGTACCATCAGTCAGATTGTTTGCAAACCTAGAACCAGATGTACCAGTCGGAGGAGATCCTACACTGGTTGTACCTGCCGTTGTACAGACATAGAAGTTACCGCCAGTAAGTGTGACAGTGCCCAAAGACATCGACGTACTGGGAGCATACGCCGTAAAACCTGTCACCGTGACCGGAGAGATCGAAGGGTTCTTGTAGGTAATAGTCGTCTCAGAGACGGTAGCCCCTGAAGTTCCTCCGAGATGGATACCGGTGGCTGGTCCAAACCCATAAGAAGCTGAGACGTCTAGTTTCGTCTGTGAGGCATGATCGACCCAGACACCGTTCCAGTGGTATTGTGCCGTCATAGAGACAGAACAACCGAGACAACCTCCTGTAATCTTTACGACATTACCAGCAGTCGGCTGATTCTTATAAACAAAGGACAGACCAGTTAGACCAGAGTAAGACGCCCCTGTAAATGTCACTCCGTCGCCAGAAGTAGTAAGAATGTTTACGGTTGCGTCAGTCCCAAACAAGACGACACCGTTAGTTGTGACGTTAATCGTATTAGACGAGATACAGGTGTTATTCGGGATGAGAATCCTATTGGCACCAGACGCAATAGCGGCAACCCACGCCGCCGTATCATCAGTGGCGCCATCGCACTTGGCCCCAAAGTCGACGATAGAGACATGGTCTTCTTGAAGGTATTGTTGGACCGTTCTAGTAATAGCCCCAGTCCCGGGAGCAATCCAGTTAACCTGCGTCGCCCCACTCGATACAGAGAGGTATCGTTGGAGCGTGGCAAGGAAGGTCGCCGAATTATAAAGAGGAATGTCAGCCATTACCAAGGATATCCCATGTTAAACGTAGAGTTGGCGTCGTAATAGCCGAGTTGTGGTCCGTACAAATACCGATCGACCGCAGTCTGCGGAAGACGCAGTAGGCCGAATTCGGAGTGTGTCTGGATCACGGTGTGATATCGAGCACGGAGTTGTTCTTTAGCTCGACGTAGCACGTCTTGAATCTGTGGGTTCAACTGCATACCGTATGACGGATTCAATCGCATTGCTAGATAGGTGATGAAGAGGTCATCAAACTCTTCGGGAAATGGAAACGTTCCCGCGAGATCGCTGATCGGAACAGTCGTGACCCAGTTGCCTAGGTCAGCCCGATAGAACCATTCTTGGTTGACGCCATTCGTCGAGAAGACTTCTTCATTCAACCCATCGATTAGTTTACCATTGCCAAAGATAGTCAGAGGATACGTCGAGAGATTCCCGGAGACATCTAGAATACCAAACCGGGCTCCGTCATCGGGATTAGGATGAAGGTATATAGTAGCCGGACCATCCAGATTAAGAATGAGCCTCTTATTCATTGGTACGAACCAGTCAGGGTAAGGTGTTTGGTCGTACCAAGGGTAACCGGCAGGTGCTTGGATATTATTCCTGCCGATTGGAAAAGCCTCTAAGAGTTCCCCTGCTTCGTTACCATAGATTGACCGGACGATCCTGTCGAGATAACGAAGCCCCTCTGTATTCTGAATATCCGTCGGGTTAGAGTTAATAGACAAGAGATTGCTCTGTCTATATGCGTCAATAATGATTTGCCCGACAGTTGTCATATTCAATCCTTAAACAGTTTGTAGGATGTTACAAAGAACGTGAGCGGTATCAGAATACCCTACACCGTTAGGGTGGACAGAGCCGTCCCACGGAAGGGGTGCCGACGAAGCCAACGAAGTAACGTTAAGAAGCGTCATTAATGTGTCCTATATTACGATTGAGACACGCGATAGTTATTCAGCGCCTCTGTAAACTGTATTTCAAGCGAAAACCTCGTTTCGGCATCGCCTGCTTCCCATTCCGGTTCAAGTGTAGCCGCGAGGTCACCAAGGGCTGCTTTTTCGGAATCACTAAAATTGCTGAAAATTGCAGTGATAAAATTCATTCGAACCTCTTAGTTTACAGCGTTAACGCCGATATTGCTGATCGTATACGAACCCGCAGAGTACGAAGCCGCTGTCGTAACACCCAACCTTGCGAACTTCGCGCCACCAACGGATTGAGCTGCAATCATATACGTACCATTGCCTGCGGCTGTCATAGACGCATCAGAGACTGTATACCAGTTTGACCCATCCATAGAGAGTTGCAAACCGACAACAGGTTGTGTCGTTACAGTCGGGCTTCCAGCAAGCGTCATAAACGCAGTCAAGTTCTTCGTTCCTTCGATGAAGAACGGAGTCGTCGCTGTCGAAACAGTCCCGAGTACGAAGTTACTAGCTGCCAACGCTGTACTATTGTACATCAAAGCAAGAGGATTAGTCGAAGCGTATGCGTCGCGTCCCTGACGAGTTAGAATATAACCCGCAGGCAATTCTAGTGACGTAATAGTCACTGTGACTGTCGTCGAAGTCCCGCCAACTGAAAAGGCACGCCAACGCCGCTTACCAGAAACTGGTATCGCCGGCATTCGCTGGATACCTGTAGTTGTAAACGGATCGGAAACCCAGATATCAGTAAAGTTAGTCCCGCCAGTCGACTCTTGCAGAATTAAGTAGACAGCAGATGCAGTACCGAGCGTCAACGCTGAGACGTTGACTTCGGCTGAAATTACGGCACCACTACCCTTACTAGAAGCGACAGTCGTACCAAGAACACTGCCTGATCCAGCAAAAGCCGTGCCATTCTGGTCTGTATTCGAAAGAGCAGTTGCTTGGAATGTACCAAGTGAATAGACGGTAGCCCCGTTCGGTGCTGCCGCAGCCGCAAGTTGGCCGCTGCCGCCGATGGTCGTGATGTCAGACCGAAGCGATCCGGTCGTGGTCAGTGACAAAGCGCCGGTTTTGGCGTCGGTATAGGACGGGTTGGCAGATGCCGCCGCGCCCATCGTGAGCGGGCCGGTAAGGCTCCCGCTAGGTGTGCCCGCCGCATAATACTGCGTGTTCGTGACATACATGAACAATGGCACAGCGGAACGCTTGAAGCTGGCGTTCGCGTAAAGCGTGCCCGCACTGGAGCACCGCATACGAAGGTATGCCCGGTTTGTCACGCCCCGATAGGAATTGCTGCTGCCCGTGCCGCCTGACACATAATATGACGGGACAAGATACGACTGCCCAATCGAACCGCCATTCTGATAGACCGGGCACAGATCCCAATTCGAGTTGTCGTTGGAGTGCTCAAAGACATAGTTACCGGTCGTGGACGCGAGACACTGCACTTCAAAGCTCGAATAGCCCTGCATGTTTTGCGTGAAGGCAATCGCGTTCGTACCGAGAGACGCGCCATTGATGATTTGCGTTGCGCCATCGGTCACGTTGTCGGGGTTGACGCCTTGGGTACTCGAAAACGAAACTGGTTGCGTGGTCTGCCAGAACGTGCCCGTGACCGCGATCGACGGAGCCGTTCCGATATTGACTGTCGGAGTACTCGCAAAAGCAGGAAGGGTGCCGGAGATACCGAAAGCAGTGTTCGCGATTGAACCACTAGCAATCGATACAGGTTGTGTAGCTTGGTAGAAAGTACCAGTAACAGGAATACTTGACTGGTCAGACGCCAAGACTACGGGAAGGCTATTGGCCGAAGTAGCCTGTCCTGCGTTTGGTAGGGTGTTAACAGTCTGGCCGCTGCCCGGTGTAACTGTAACTGTAGGAAAAGGCATACTTTAGTCCTTAAAAAATAATGGCGATGTATTGGCTATTCGCGGCTTGTGTAAAATCCAACGAGTAAGAACCAGTTGTCGAAATAGTCAAAAGACTAAAACCGCTATTACCAAATGTCCCAAACTTATATGTCATTATACACCTAGAACACCGGCGGCTCCACCAGCAGTCGTGAATGTCGACTTACCAGAAGTACCTAAATACCACGGAAAAGAATAGATTTGGCCGCCAGTCACAGGGAAGGCGGATAACAGAGTTACACCGACGGAATTGACGATTGTAATTGTACCGCTACTCGTGCAAACAAATCCAGCAATCGAGTTACCCAAGGGGACAGTCGTGTTTGCCGCGACGACCTGAGGAGTGTATCTTTCTTGTACAAACATTGTTGTCTCCTAAGAGGCTGCCGGCGTACCGTCATGGCAGAGGCCGGCAGCATTTAAATTACTGACCGTAGAACCGGATGGCGCGACGGCGATCGCGGACGTTAGCCGAAAGGACTACGTCGAATCGGACGTCGTGATGACCCGTGTTGAAGTTCGAGTTCCTCCACATACGGACCGAGACCGGGATCTTGGTCAGCGACTTGCGCATCGCGATACCAGTAGCAGGCATGATGAGGTCGGCGGTGTTGACCTGAATGGCTTCTTTGTTAGCAATCAGTCGGGGCGTATACGCCGTACTCGCCGTGTGCTTCCAAGTCAGAGAGGCGTTCGTAGTCGGAACAGCCGAACAGGTAGCATGTGCGGTATTCACATTCTGGTTGCTAGTCGTCGAACCAACACCGGGGACGATAATCGCCGGGAAGATACGCGGAGTGACGTTACCCGAACCGTCAGCAGTGTAGTTACCGATTACCCGGAACTGTTGCAGCCACGTCAGAGCCTTCTGAGCACGGTTGTCGTAGGCATAGACGCCAGCAATCGTAAAGACATCGCCATCTACGAGAGTCGCGCCAGCGCCGACGCCGGTAAGAATAATCGTCTGCGACATATACTGGCCGGGGGCGCCCGAGACAGCAACCGAGGCGTAGTCGACGTTCTGGTTAGCGCCATTCAACGTACCGCCCGAGCGAGAACCAGCAGACCACGACGGAAGCTGTTGGGTAAACAGCGTCGGGATACCTGCGACACTGCCGTTGAAGCCCTGACGGTAGATACCAGATGCGATATCAACAAGCGAGGCCTGCCCGATGATGCTCGTCGCGAGAGTAGCCGAGTCACTATAAGGCATGACGGCGCGGAGATCGGTGTCTTCGACACCAAGTTCTTTCAGCCGGATATAAGCCTGATTGATGTCGTCAATAGTGTCGACGGGGTTACCCGGCGTACCAATGACGTCATTTGGAGCAGTGGCAGCGACCGAGAGGATGTAGGCGTCGATCTGTTCAGCGAGGTTAAGAGCGGCATTCTTGATCGCTTCCGACTCACGGGCATCACCCAAGTCACGGACACGAACGAAGTCGTCCCAGCCCATGCTCGACCCGAAGATGTCTTGGACTTTGAACTGTTCGGAACCAAAGACGGAGTCTTGGGTACCCGAAGTAAGGTCTTGGACGCCAGCAGTCGTGTGAGTGACTTTATAGCGGGGGCCAACCTGCTCGACCACGGTCAAGGCATTTCGGTCGTTCATTTCGCTGTCGTACTTTTTCCAAGTCACGAGGTCTTTCGAAATGAGGTTATTCTGAAAAGTCGCGGCAAAAGCATTGAGAACAAGTTTGGCCTGATCGACAGTCACAGTAGTCATGTATTAAATTCCTAGTTTAACGCTTTCGTTTAAAGAATTTCTGTTCGAAAGCGTCGAGGTCATCGGTATCGTCAGGAATCTCGTTTACCGAAGCCTTGCCTTTGTTAAGGACTGGCGGCGGCTCAGGAGTTGCTGACACTCGGAGTTTCTTTGCTGCGCCCTCTTCTGACTGAAGGGCGAAGCGTGCCTCTAGACGACCCAACCTGCGGAGGGCGTTTGCTGGTCCGCTAGCCACAATGGCTTTGGCTTCGTCGAGGTTATTGGCCAAATGATAAAGAACATCCGTACCATACTCCATCTGCATAATCTCTTTGGCGAGGAAGTTACCGTAGTTCTGGTCGATGTTTTGAAAAGCACCTGTAAGAGTACTGGTTTTTTCTACGAAGTCAGGATACGTCTTTTCGACGACTTCCTCGACTTTCGCAGACCAAGTCTGAACAAGAGCTTGTTCCTCTTGTTGGGCTTTTGCAATCTCGGCCTTCTGCTGGTATTCTCGCTCTGAGGCTTCTCGTTCCTGCTTGATGGTGTGGCGCGTCAAGTCGCGAATGTAACTAGGATCGAATTCCCCAAGAGGGTATTTAGGAGTACCGTCGGCAAGGACTTCGTCAGGAGACGGGCCTTCTACGACGGGGGGTGTTACTGGTGCTTCTGGTTCTTTAGATTTGGCGAGCTTTTCAAGTGCGTCAAGGCGCTTGATGAGGGCTTCTTTTTCGAGACGTTCAGCCTCGGCAGCCCTTTCGGCGTCTTTGCGTTTTTCAGTAAGCTCGTCAATACGCTCCTGAAAACTGTTCTTCTTTTTGCCGACTGGCTTGTCTTCCGGTTGAGGCTCTTCCTCAGGGGTTTCCGGCTCGACAGGTTCGTCAGGAGCAGGTTCAGCTACCCCTTCTTCTACCTCAGGAACTTCCGTCGCGACCGGCTCTTCTTGAGGTTTTGGAAACATCAGAGTCTCGAATGCATCGAGATCATCAGTATCTGCTGGGATAGTGTTTTCTTCAGACATAAGTTTTAACGGTCCTTATACCGATGCCGCTTTATTGCGAGTTGTTCGAAGCCGATGCGGACTGTGCGGCTGCGCTCGAAGCTTGTTCAAGGGTTTGAATATCTATGGAGTGGTCGAGAATATGCTTGATCCCTTGAAGTTCAAGACTATTCGCGTCGACCGCGTTATCCGACAAGGCGGCAATCCTCTTAGTCTCGGCGTTATACGACTCGACTTGGACTTTCATGAAGTCAATAGTCTTGTCAGCCTTCAACTGCTGATTTTCTTGTAGCAACGCATGGACTTCCATCTGGAGCTGTTGAAGCTCTTGAGGAGTCATCTGAGGTTGCTGCTTGTCCTTGTCGTTATCGTCGAGGAACTGGGGCGGAATAGTCTTCTTGAGACGATCTGCCAACTTGTCAGCTCCCGGCCAGTCCTGTGCCTTAGCAACTAGATCGCCTGCGACCTGAAGAAGCTGAGGCCATACTTGGACGGCATCCATCATGGCTTGTGCAGCCTCGACACGCCGTGTAGTATAAGTAGTACCCGAAGTCATTGCGATGTCATAGTTACCTATGGCAAGATCCGGCGAGTGAGGATCGTTGGGATCATTGATCTTAGTGAACTTCACTGCTTCGTCTTCACCGACGACGCGGATGATTCGCGTGCCATCGTAGACTTGGGAAATCAATTGATTGATGACGTCACCTGCTTCAAGGACAGAGGCATTACCGTTGTCGTAGTAAGTCAAGGAAGCGATGTCGCCTTCACGTTGGCGGGCGTTAATTGCGCGACCAGACGTTTCATTACTACGAATACCAAGAGACGCGTCCTGAATCCCAGTGATATCTTTCATATCCTGAGAGTTGACGTTTGCCTCTTGGAGAAGTGCTGCCTGCGGAGCAGGAGGTTCCAGCCTTTGGAGATTCTGACCTATGATGGCTTCGTCGTTGACAACAAGGAGAGGATCTCGGGTGAGATGAGCCTTCCTGAGAGTGTCTTCTCGGCCTTCTACGGCAGACGCCGTGGCGATCCACTGGGCCTTCGGGGCATAACCGAGCTGTTCGGCTGCGACAGATCGCCAGAAGTTCTTAAGCCGGACGGCGTCCTTCATGAATCGGACAAGACCGAAGCGGACTCGCCGACCGTTGACGTTGACCATACGGCCCGTCATACGAATAATCGGGACGCGGTTCAACATGTATTCATGAGGGCCAGAGAGAATCGAGAAGCCTGTCACAAGATGCAACTGGGCGTATGTGACCGGCGCCATTCTGGTCCTAGCCGGTTGCCCATGTTTTGCGATCAGGTCTTCAAGATTTTGCTTGTCTAGGATATGGATTGTGCCGTCAGAGAACATCGCGAGGAGTCTCTGTCGTTCAATCATACGCCAGTATTCTGTCACTTTTACGCCTTCGTCTGAGAGCCAGCCACCAGAGTAAAGCGAGTTCCGATAGTCGATCGAGAGGTTCGAAGGGTTATCCTTCGGCCATTTCCGGTCGAATTCTTTACGCGAAAGATTGTCGTCGACAAATACATGCCGAGCATCCCTTCCGGTCGGATCTACAGAAAAACGATCCCAGACGCAAGCGAGAGCGTCATCGATAGGTTCGATGGTGATGTCTTGGTCAAAGACGTCGTTCCGGGAATAGCGGACGGCGACACGGAAAGCCCCGTCACCACATTGGACCATGGACTCGAAGGCGTTGTTGTAAACTCGTTCGGCTCGACACTGAGTCTGGATTGCTCTGATGAGGTCACCACGGATCTCTGCGATGTCTTCATCGCCGTCTCCACAAGGAACGACTTTGATCCCGATTTTGTTTTCACGCCAATCTCCTACGAGTTGGGCAGTGAACTGTGGAACAGAGTTAATGACGAGGCAGGGGAGGCCTTTACGATGCTGGAGGACTACAGGGTCCCATTGTTCACCGGCCGAGAATTTCTTGTCATCAATAGCCGCTTCACGATTGATCCGGTCTCCGTCGAGATCGAGTTGGTACTCTTCCCGCATGTCAGAGAGGAAATCTTCTACAGTCTTGAAACCTTCCGGGACGTAGTCTTTTTTGACGTCGTCGTCGTAATAGAGTGTATCAATCTGCTTGAAGTCTTTAGTTTTTACTTTCTTGTCGTCATCCCGATCCTTCTGACCGGAGACGTCAAATTCGTCCGTATTCATCCTGCCATCCAAATTAGAGGACTGTCTTCGCCGTATTCGCGGTAAGTTTCTCTGGCGCCGCCTTTGATGACGCCGGTCTGATCTTTTTCTACCCGCCTACGACCTGTGATCTTGTCGAAGATTTCAGTCAAGCCCCATACGAGGGCATCGACACGGTCTGGAGAACCAGACGACTCAGAGCGCATGTTGTCGATTGAGAAGATACACATCTGGTCTTCGAGTTTGTCGAACTGGCCGACGTGGTGGATGCGATTCTGTTCATAGAGAGCCGAAATAGGTTCTGCCCGGATTACTTTCCCGCGTGAAGCATGGACAAGAGAAATAGGAACAGACCTGTCGACAGAACGAATAACAGAGGAAACCATTTCACCGCCTTGATTTTTTTCTGCGACGATTTTGTCTGCTTCCCACTTTCTATAGAGAGAGACGGCTCGACGAGCCCACTCTTCTGGAGTTCCGCGAAGACTTCCGTCTTCAAGGATATAGCCTCTTCCGTAGCCGTCTTTATCGCGAGCAAGTCCGACGACGACAATCCCTGTCTCGTCTGAACCTTCGTTAGAAGAGGTAGAAGGGTCGACGGCCACGAGGACTCGGATGAGGTCTTCTGGAACTTCGTAGACACGATTCGAATCGATGTTTTCACGATGCCAGAGAGCACCCGGAATGTCGTTAAGAATCTCGCCTTCAAGTTCTTGTCTGCCAAGTCTGGTACCACCATATCTGTCTTGAATCTGCTTTAGGAAGGGTTTTGCGAGGTTACCGGCGTTATCGAAGGTAGAACCTCTTGTGACGTAAGTGTCTGTATCAAGGACGAGTTTCTTGATTAGAGGTTTGGGCTGGGGCGTCGTAGTGACGATGGCCTTAGGATGTGATCCAAGACGAAGGCCGAACTGAAGCTGATCCCAAGTCTGTTGGAGATACTGGAATTTAGCGAGTTCATCTACCCACGCGGCGTCATGTTGAGGACCACGGAGCTGGTCAGGTTCGGTGCCATTATAGACCCAAGCCATGGCGCCATTAGGCCACGTCAGTCGTCGGTTTGTAGGGGACCATTCAGGACGAAAGTCTCGGGGATGGCAGGCGAGGATACCTGACTCACCAAGGACCATAACGTCTCGGGCGTCAGCGGCTGTTTCAGCCACGAGGGCGATTCTAGAGTATCTCCCTTTGGCAAGTGGAGTATCGCCGCACGCCCATTTTCTGATCGTCTCAGAGCCAATTCTTGTCTTCCCAAATCCACGACCCGCAAGGATCAACCATGTATTCCAATCACCTTCTGGTTCGAGTTGGTTAGGACGCGCCCAGAAGTCCCATTTCCAGCGAAGATCAGCCTTCTGCTTTTCTGTCAGAGATGCTAACCACGTTTCCCGTTCTTCCGGGGATAGAGAGGCGAGCAATTGCGCTTTCGACAGCATCTGTGTCTTCTCGGACTCGCTGTTCATATTCGATTGCATTTCCATCGGGGCCTGAGATTTCCTGTCTGTCTCGGTACAAGCCGAGGTGTTTACCGAGAAGTTCAAGACCTCGTAAAGCGGCTTGCGGGTTATTCTTGTCCGTGCTTTCGACGATGTCGATGAGCTTGTGGATTACGTAATCAGCAGAGAGTTCGAGTCGTTCGCGACGCGCAGTCTGCCGACTTTCGATTTCACGAAGGACAAGTGGATGGTTGAGGAGTTCTGTAGCCACCCTGTTAGGATTATTCGTCTTGTAACCAGCACGAAGGACTGCCTTGCTGGCGTTGAGGTCGACGAAGTATTCATCAATGAAGGCCAGTTGGAGGGCGGATAGTTTTGATCCCTTGCCTTTTGTAGGGATGGGGTCACCTTTGCGAAGGTAGGCCATGATTTCCTTAGTATTTCTGTTTTTTACTCGAAGGCCCGTTACGAGGCTTCTTCTGGACCTTGACAGATTTAGGTTTCGGAATTGATTGCCCGATTGAAGGACCAGTGATAAGACCAAGAGCGCCTGAAGGTTTCGGCGTCTGCTTCTTCATACCCGCTGAGAGGGATTTAGTGGGTGACATTTTAGCCATTATTTCTTCATCTTTGAAAGAGTTTCTGCAAGACGTGCCTGCTTGCCTACTTTGCCACCCTTCGAGGCGGCCTTCTCAATCTTGGACGCAGGAATCTTCTTCCCTTGAGGAATCCCAAGAGATTTGTGAAGACCGCCTTTGTTTTTTGTTGCTTTAGCAATCCAATTAGCCATTGTAATCCTTCTTAGATAAGAACTTCCCTATCCTATAACATATTATACCACGATTCGGTGTTTCTGTCAAGCAGTATTTTAATAGGACGGGAAAGAAAACTCTCTATGTTGTTGTTTTTAAATGAAAGAAAAGGGTTAGTCTTATAATATCAGGATATATCAAGATAGTCTTAAAATAGTCTTAAAATAGTCTTAAAATAGTCTCTAGATATCCTCTAGATAGATATTAGATAATAACAGTTAACAGTTAACAGTAGATAGCTACTTAGAGGATATCTAGAATCTATCTAGTAGATATTATATATTATATAATAGTATATAGGGTATCATAGAAAGAAGGTTTTGTCAAGAGAAAAAATCAAAGACAGAAAGAAAGTTTATATCAGGCAGGTATCTTTGCGTCCTGGGGCGAACAACGTGAGCCCTAGTTGTCAATAGCCTCTAAAATCGATTTTAAGGTACCTTAGAGACGAAACAAGGGTCCGGGGGCGATTGGGGTAGCTTCGAGGGGTCTCCTGCGCTGTACGGGGCTTAAAATGGCAAATCTCGAATGTTGAATTTTTTGTAGAACAAACGAGAGGGTCTGGATAGCGATCGTATACCAACCCCGTCCCATGCCCCCCCCCCGACCGGCCTGAACGCAACGTGAACATTCCCAGAACACACCGGGAACTACGCGCGGGAGTCTTGGCCCGCGACACGGAAGAGAACAAACCATGACCGAACAGGGGCCGAACAGGGAACACGGCGTTTGTTCTCTGTCTGTTCCGGTAGGTTGCAGAATGCTACTTAATAACCCATTGAAAACAAACGAAAGATTTTGGTTGATTACCCGGCAGAGGGGAGTAAGCTGGGGACATCGAGAGACGGCCCGGCTCGGATGGACCACGGCTCTAGTTCTCCGGTCACTTGATCGTGCTTGACATGGCTATGTCATGTCTTGCGTGGGTCAAAACACGAGCAGAGCTTGCTCTGTGACATCAGGAATGGCCACACGGGTTGGTCTCTTGCCGAAGGCGGCAACGTCTAAGGGAAGTAGGACAGAATACCTAGGTCATGCTCCAAACGGCGGGCTTGTGGCGTCGCTCTGGTATCAGGGTCGAAAGGACTGGTATCATCACGCAAAGCCTAAGGTGCGCAAGGTCTGCTAGCAACGGGCCTTGTCGGTGAAATACCGTGTGGCACTTACAACGTCCCTTACGTTGGCAACGGGAATAAGCCCCCCGAATGACGCCACGTAGCCTAGTCGGCTCAAAAGCTACTGGCAGTCTTTCGAGACTGTTACGAGTGAGTAGGGCGGCCCTAGTGATAGGGAGCGAGACTAGGCAGGTCTACGGACCATATCAGCGGTTGCCCCTGTCCCAACACAGTAGGGAAGCAACGCATGGCTTACTCATCCCAAGAATATCCGACGTATACTCGCGTATCTCCGCAAACACGAGTCCGAGAGAGACTTGGCCGTGTCGAGACAAGAGGCGGCAAGAGGCATTTCATCCCTGCCAAAATCATCGAAGTCGAAGACACTGGACCCTTCCTCACCCAAGCCGAAAAGGAATACCTCGCCAAGCTCCACAAGAGCAAGTCGGCCTTGAATGGCAAGCGTAAGAACAAAGGCCGATACAACTTCCACCAGCGGCAAGCGGCAATATCGGAAGTCGACAAGCGTCGGCTTGACAAAGAACGTGCCGAACGTGCCCTCGCCCGCAAGGCAAGGGGTTTTGTCTAATCAACAACTACAGGGGCATTCGGTGGTATGGTCCACCTTCTGTGAAGGATAAACCTATGACTAAGATTACGAAAAAACAAATCGTTGCGCAGATTGCGAAGTTCACGACATCGCGCGACGCCCTGCGCCAACACGCCCACGAAATCGGCATGATGATCTTTCGTCATGCCGCTCCGGCAGACATCACGGACTGTTCGGGCACGGGTGATTGCACACTCGCCATCGAGCTCGTCCGTGCCATGCCCGGCTCGTGGGGCACGCAAATGATCGCGTGGTTCAAGAAGTTCACGCCCATCCGTGTCGTCGAACAGTCCGGCAAGTGCGAATACGATCCGAAATACAAGGCGCTCGTTCGTGAAGAAATGACGGCGGAACAAAAAGCCGACGGCAATCTCGAAAAACTCACGTGGTGGGATATCGAGGCGGCGAACACGATTCCCTTCTGGGAAGTCGTCGAAGAAAAGCGGTCGCAGGAAGAATATGATTGGAAGAAACTTCTTGCTCTCGTATCCCGTCTTTCGAGCACGATCGAAAAGAAAATCGCTGATGACAAGATCAAGCCCGAAGACGTCCCTTCGGCCAAGGCCATGGTCGTCAAGCTTTCGGGCCTGACATTCGAGCGTGTCGAAACGCCCGCCTCGGCTGAAAATGACACGGACAAGATCGAAACGCCCGCGCCCGCCCCTGCCGACGGTCTGTCGGATATCCGTCCGGCCATCGCGGCTTAATCGGACAGACCTAGGCAAGTCTTAAAACTGCCTTTTGTCCTTCCTTTAGAGACATATGGAGTGAAGAAATGTCTGTTGCTCGCACCGCACGTCGCCGCCGCAAACAAGCCGCCATGGGTGTCCGTGGTCTCGAACAAGTCTTTGGCATCGACCTTCCCCGCATTATCCGGGGAAGGTCGATGCCGTGACTTCGGCTCGTCGGGAAATCGCTTTCCGCGACCGTCTTCGCAAGCTCGCCGCCCGTAGGGGTAAGAAGTAGACTTCGTCTTGAAGAGATAGAGAGAAAGAAAGTGGCACAAATGTTCAAGAACACCTACGTTCCGCTCTCACCTCGTCTGTCCTTTCGGATATGGCATCATCCTCTGATGTGGCGTGTCGGCTTTCTCCAGACGGAGCGTGTCCTCATCGTCGACATCTTCCCCTTGACAATTTACTGGAGAAAACCTCTCTGGTACAACACGTAAGGAGTCATCGTCATGATTATCGTTCGTGGAACCGGTAAAACAGCAGAGCGTGTCGAAATTCCTTCGGGGTCGTCGTACCGCTCGCTACCTCTTTTGACACAACACGCACTTCGGCACACCGTCTGTGAACTCATCGGTATCGACCCGAAGTCTTTTCCCAAGAAGAAGGTCTCCTGACATGAGACCAGCAAGACAGAGATGGGTGCGGTCGCGGTCGTGGTCGCGGTCGTGGTCGCGGTCGGGGTCGCGGTCGGGGTCGCGGTCGCGGTCGGGGTCGCGGTCGCGGTCGTGGTCGGGGTCGGGGTCGCGGCCGCGGTCGTGGTCGCGGTCGGGGTCGCGGTCGTGGGCGGGGTCAGGGTTGTGGTCGCGGTCGCGGTCGGGGTCGCGGTCGGAGACAACATAACAACTTTCCTACTCTGCTAATCTGCAACAAAGGAGTCTTACCATGAAAAAAGCTGTCACTGTTGAAGTCGTCGAAGTCGCCAACGAAGGCCTTATCTCTCTTCTTGGTCGTCGTGTGACGTTCTTTTGCATGAACTATATCTACACGGGTACGCTCGAAGGCGTCAACGACACCTGTGTCCTTCTGACCGATCCGTCGATTGTCTACGAGACTGGTCCGTTCAACACGAAAGAATGGAAGGACGCCCAGAAACTTCCGAACCAACTATACCTCCAGACCTCTGCTATCGAGTCCTTCGGAGAACTCAAATGAGACCAGCAAGACAGAGATGGGTGCGGTCAGGGTCGGGGTCGCGGTCGCGGTCGGGGTCGCGGTCGGGGGCGCGGTCGCGGTCGTGGTCGTGGTCGGGGTCGGGGTCGGGGTCGTGGTCGGGGTCGGGGTCGTGGTCGTGGTCGCGGTCGGGGTCGGGGTCGTGGTTGCGGTTGTGGTCGTCATGAAACATTTCTCTCTCCGACAATCTCTGATCGATCAGGGGGTCGCCACCGACGAAGGCCTCCGACGTCATCTCTCATTCATCCAAAAGACTCTCTCCGTCAAACACGACCTTGACGTAAAAGCCTATCGAATCAATCCAGATAATCCTGAACGAGTCCAGATGGGTTAGTTCTCAAACGACTTATGCCCGAGGCTTTGCGCCGGCTTAATTCAGGATATCGTCGCGGCGGCACACTCTTGAGAGTCCCTCAGACCGCGCCGGAACCAAAGACGGGACGTTCTACAAACTCATCCGTCAACTACGGAGGCCGTTATGATCGCAATCGGAATCATCTATACCTTGACCTTCGTCGGACTCGCCTATGAGGCTTTGAAGGTCACAACCCTTGATGTCGACGACAGGTACTACGACATCAAAGTCGACTTCATCCCGTGAGGGCTCTCGTCGTCGACGCAATCCTCGGTGCCGTCTTTGGCACAACTTTTGGTTGCCTCATCATCTTCTCGTATCACTTCTTCTGGAGGTAAAAATGGGCTTTCTTTCATACGCGACACCGAAGACGCTTCGGGATTTTGGCTACAACGTCAAAGATCGTGAAGACCATGGTCTCGGCAAACATGGAACAAATCTCCGTAATGACGGAGGTCTTGTCGCAGAAACTCCTCGAACGAGACCGGGAAAGACCCATCCCGGTGGTCGTACGATGCGCCGGGTGCTTCGTCGACTTGAACGACGGACTCTTCATTTCGACCAGAAACCTCTGGGAAAGGCTCCCGGCTCTCGCCAGCCTTGACGCGCAGAATCCTGACAGAGAAACATCTCGACCGCGCACCACGTCCTGTAATGTTTTCAAGGGGTTATCATTTTCCTCTTGACAAATTCTCAGGACGTGGTAAAATATCTATATAGATAGCGAGGTTGATAACACCTAGGAGGTACAGGCGATGAAATGGTTCGAACACTATATTCTGTTTGTACTTTTTGGAGATTTTATCTATCGTACGCAAGTGCGGCAATATCAGACAGATATCTGTTGTTGGTACGACAGATGGAAACAAAGGATGTCCAAAAACGATCCTGACGTTTCTCCTTTCCAACAGTACTACGGTATCCGCAGGATCTTCAAGGGACTGTACTTGAACGTCCGTCTGCGCGATTGGTTTCGTCCTTGTTGGCAACATCCTGAAGCAGACGTTTTCTGGTATTCGTTCGGACCTTTCACACTCATTCTCAATCCTTGGTAGGAGCGCTAAATGAACCTCACAGAACGTCAGCAGAGGGTGGCAGTCGATTGCCTTCTCTTCTGCTTCTTCAATCCCGGAGACAAGACTGCCGTCAAGGCCCGCTGTCTCTCTGCTCTCCACGCCCTACATCTCAATCCTGACAAGGAAGCTGAGAAATGCCAACCCCATTCCTCGTCGGGCTTGGATGTCTGTACCTGACGTACTTCGGGTATTGCTTTGTCCAAACTTGCCGGTATCTCTACGCTCCCAATATCGGCGTAAACAGAACGCGAGCGAACTCGCTTAACGAAAGGAAACATCAATGGAATACGAACGTCATGGCGCCCATTGTTGCGGCATCTCTCACGTCTACGGCTTCGACAACGCCACACCAGACGATCTCGCCGAGATCATCCAGCTACACGACACCGGACACGATCACGGAACGCCGGGGAATCGTCTCCTCGAAGCCGTCCTGACCGATCGGCAGCTCGACCCTCGTGAAGAAGGTGACAGGCGGGTCACCCGCGCAGTCCGTGACGCCGGTGGTTGGGCCGCCATCCTCGCCGGACACGGCTTTACTCTCCATACCCGTTTCCAGAACAGCAATACACAGCATTACTGCAACGTCTTTCACCGCGTCGTGACGCGGGAACCTCTCGAAGGTCTTACGTGGTGGCCGCCTGTTGTCACTGCTGCTCCTGTCGCTGCTCCGACGAATGGAGAGACTCCGTGGCCTCAGACAGGCGCTATCCGTATTCCGGCAGACTGGGTAAACCATCCCGATGACATCGTCGAGATGACGGACGGAACGCCTGCTTCTGTCCTTGATATTCGAAGTTGGGCACTCGACGGATGGCTTGTCCGTGTTCAATGTGCGGCCGTCGGCACGTGGTGGTATCAACTGACAGACGGCAGGTTTCATGGCAATAACAACCGTCGCGGCATCAGGAATATCGTCCGAGAAGTCGCCCCCGCCCCTGCTCCTGAACCAGAAGCGGTAGAAACTCCTCAGGAAACCGTCTGGTCGGAAGAATATCTCACGACAGACATCGCCCGTGTCGGTCTTCGTGTCCAGTATCGACATCACCTTCCGGTGTCATCGCCCCGCTGGCACAATCTCGTCGGCGTAATCGTTTATGCTACCAATGTGTATATTTGTGTTCGTTGGGAAAATAGCCAAGAACCCGAGTGTACTTTTCCAATGAACCGCTTTGTCTGGGACACTTCGCAGACCCCCGAAGCCCGAGACGAAGATCCCCTGCCTGTCATTGAGGCACAATCCGGGGCTGTTGAAGAGCGGGCCCCTGTCGTCGAACGCAGGACGGAATACTACGCCATCCGTCGTGGAGGGACTCGTGAAGGGCCTTTTACTACCGAAGAACAGGCTCGTCAGCGTTGGTCTCGTGTCCGCCAGTATGTCCGTGTCGATATCGTGACGACCGATGGTGTTTCCGAATCTGAAGAGATGTTTATCGCCGCGTAATCTAGCTTCTTTGTAGAAGTAGGCGGTTGCGACTCGCTGACACTACAGGGCGACCTGAGCATGTCGTCCCCTCGCTACTCTCGTGGCGAGTTAAACTGCTCGAACTCTCATACGGAGAAAACCTATGCTCGTCAGTGAGATTCCCTTCGATCCTGAGAAGGGTCTCGAAGGTCTTGAAATGCTTCGGAAGTCAGCGGTTGATCTAAAGTACCTGCGGACGTCAGGTATTCGATTTTCGGTGGCCCGGAGGGACGCCTGTGGAAAAGTCTATCTACAGACGTTGACGAAGGAGCCCTGTCACGGTCGTCTCCAAGGCAATGGCAGGTTCGATATGTGCGCCACAGGTATCGACTACGAGGTCCTGCCCTCCGCCTATGACTATTTCGTCAAGGGTTCGCCTTTCGGGCGATTTGTTCTCAATCGCGACACATACGCCGAAGACGGCTTCATCGCGATCACTGGCGATCTCTGGTATCCCTTCCAGAACTGTCTCAACATCTTCTGTCGGTCGACTGGAGATAATTTCGGTTCGTCTATGGAGGCTTCTTTCAAGGACTTCATCTCTCGCGGCGTTCCGCCTCTTGTGGCACTACTCGTTGTCACGAGTACGACGATGTTTCGTGACCACCTACCGGATACGATGAATGTCGGCTTCCGGTCCAGTCATTCGCTCGTGTCTTATCTATCCGTCGACGGGTTGAGGAATTTCTTTTCCGAGAATGCCGTCGCTTATCAACACAATTCGGATAACCGCCCCACCGTAAATCCTACGAATTATAACGGCGGCGTCTACGTCTGGGAGAAGACTGGCGCGTGTGCAAAAGAAGGCCTCAACTGGCTCTCTGTTGCATTCGCCGCCCGAGAAGCCGAGATCATGAAGAATCGAGGAGTGAAACGTTCTCTCTCTCCTTTCGATACGAAGTCTGCAAGCAACACAAGATACTTCAGAAGGAACGAATTCAATGACCACGCCCTCCCCTTCCTCCTTGACGTCTACTACTCGGTCAATAAAGACCGAATCCCCGCAGAGCGAAGCTCCTTCCCGACCCCTTCAAGACCCGCTGGCGAAACTGTATGCCAAACGAGTGTCGGAGTCGTTGACGCCGTACAAGAGCACGGTAATGCCTTCGCTCGGGCAGTCGGTGTACGTAACTGACGGGGCATTTACGGGAAGTATCCGGGCGCTCATGATCGAGGCAGGTTGTTATCCTGCGCGGACCTACGAAGAAGCCGACATTATCGTCTTTTCTGGTGGTTCCGACATCAATCCCTCGTTGTATAACGAGAAGCCCGCCGGGACGTATGGGTGGTCCGAGGAACGTGACGCCTTCGAAGTCAAAGTCTATCACCACTGCGTCGAAAAGAACAAGTTCATGTTCGGTATCTGTCGTGGCGCCCAATTCCTTCACGCCATGAACAACGGTCGCCTCTGGCAAGACGTCGGCAACCACGGTCACGAACACACCATCGCCGACCTCGAAACCGGCCAAGTCGTGATGGCGACAAGTATCCATCACCAAATGCTTCGGAATAATAACCGACTCGTCGTCGTCGCGTGTACGACCCGACAGGTCTCGAAGCGGTTCAAAGCCGAGAATACTGAAATCCTTCTCACTGACGGCCATACCGAACTCGAAATCGAGGCGGGTTATTACCCGGATACGCCGTGCTTCTTTGTCCAAGGTCATCCCGAAATCGGCACTCCCGAGTATCGTTCGTGGACGATGACAAAGCTCGAAGCCGTCATGACAGATTGGTTCGCAGTCAATCCACGTGAACGAAAAGTGGCTTGACTTTGCTAACTATTTGAAAGGAAATGATAATGTGCGGGATAGTCGGTCTTGCTGGCAATATAAACGTCAAAGAAAGAGAAGTCTTCAAGGACATGCTCATCGCCTGTCAGGTTCGTGGCCGTGACGCCACGGGTGCGATCAGCATTGGCATGGACAACTCGGTAGGATGGGCCAAGACGGTGGGAACGCCTGACCGGCTCTTCGAACTGAAGTCTTGGGATCGTGCAGTCGATCGATACAACAGCAAGATTCTGATTGGCCACTGTCGGTCGAAAACGGTAGGCGAGAATACCCACCAGAACGCCCACCCATTCGATCACGAGAATATCATCGGGGTCCATAACGGAACTCTCGAATTCGGCTGGCGTCGGGACAAATCTGCCGACGGGTTCAAAGTCGACAGCGACTGGCTTCTCTCCCAGATCAGTGAACGTAGCGTCGAAGAAGTCATCCCTGAAGTCGCCGGGGCTTGGACGTTGAACTGGTGGGATCGTCGGAATAACACTTTGAATTTCCTCCGAAATGACGAACGCCCTCTCCATTTCGCTTGGTCTGTCGACAAGAAGACGATGTTCTGGGCGTCTGAACCCTGGATGTTGCACGGCGTCGTCGGACGCCAGATCAAGCTTGCCGAACTCGACACAGGCTTCGATACTTGTAGATTGGCCGAGAACGAACTCTGGTCGTTCGAAGTCAGCAAAGCCGACGGTTTCAAGGCTACGGCGCCAAAGACTATCGAAGGGGCTAAGCGTGCCGGAAATTTTACGGGTACGACTACGTACTCTAACACCCACTGGCGAAGGCAAGGATCGTCAGGTCCAGAAGTCACAGGAGGGAGCGGCGTCGCCAGCCCTTTTCGGGAAGGCACTCCTCGATATCTTCTGGAAAAGCTTGGGACTCGGATAGACGACGCCCTAGGGAAACTCCCCGGGATCACGGCACCGCTCGAGCCTCCGAGCGGTCTATCAAAGCCCAGCTCAAAGCCGCAGAGCGAGGTGATAACTACTCGGGATACCTCCGACGCCTCTCGGACGGTCTCAGTAACGTCCTCGGTTTCTCCGACGGCATCGAGTTCTACGACGAAGTCTGCCAAGAGTTCTTCCTCCCGTCCCGTATTAACTTTGATCGGCTCTCGTACAACCAACAAAGGAGGGCAATCAAACGAGCGTCTTCAGCGATATCGAAGTGGCTCGGCTGATATCTCTCCGAATATCGACCTTCGGAAGTTCGGAGACGTTTGGTATATCACCGACAGAAAGACCGGCGCTGAGTGGTCGGAGTTCGATTTCGCTGCCAATACAGGTCGTACCTGTGCTTGGTGTCAATCTCAAGACAATGACTTGAAGGACGTCCACGAGTTTATTGACCAGTGGAATTTTGTGTGTAACGAATGTGATAAAGACATCACAAATAACGAAGAGGTACGTCATGGTTAACTTCACAATCGGCGCCGACCCCGAGATCTTCGTCAAGTCGAAGGGAAAACCTATCTCGGCTCACGATCTCATCAAGGGCACAAAGACAGACCCCTTTCCTGTCGAAGGCGGTGCGATCCAAGTCGACGGTCTCGCGACTGAGTTCAATGTCGACCCAGTCCCCATCGGTGAGCACGAGCGGTTTAATCAGGGTATTGTCAATGTCATGAAGCAACTGCATTCCGCCGTCAAGGAAGGGAATTCGGGAGCTTCTTTCATGAAAGAGACTACTGTCGACTTCGACCCGGACTATCTCGCCGATCTTCCGAAAGAAGTCCTTGTCCTCGGCTGCGATCCTGATTGGAACGCCTATACCGAGCAGAAGAATCCTGCACCTGATGGCTCTGCCCAATTTCGAGCAACTGGGGGGCATGTCCATCTCGGTTGGGCGAAAGACATGCCTACCGATGACCCCGAGTATATCGCGATCTGTGCCGACATCGTCAAAGTCCTCGATCTTTTTCTTGGTATTCCGTGCCGTATCCTCGATCCCGACGATCGTCGTCGTCAGATGTACGGCAAGGCCGGTTCATTTCGCCCGAAGCCTTATGGTCTTGAATATCGGACGCCGTCGTCGATCTGGATTCATCAGAAGTCGACTCGTATCGCCGTCGCCCGGTCGGTTTGTATCGCTGTGTCACATCTCCAAACCTACAAGACGAGTAAGAAACTCTTTGATAGGTTTCATCTATCAGAAGAACAAGTCCGAGAAGGTATCGACGGTTCTCTCGAAGCCGCTACCAGTATCTACAAGAACATGGCGTGGAATTGGGTGTTCCCGCACTCCCTCTTGGATAAGGCAATCGCAGAAAGGACAAAGTAATGTTCTGGCACGATCTTACTCAGGCAAATCAACGCCTGAATAGTTCCGTCGTCATGTACGACGGCAAGCCTATTAAGTTTGGCGCAATCGATGGTCGAGAAGTCCGTGTCAAAGACCTCGAAACTGGAATTAACTTCGTCGTCAATCTCGAAAGCGACAGGTTCAAAGACTTCCGAGAACTTCCGAAACTCGGCTTCGTCAACGTCCCCGGGAGATTGTATTGGCTTACCCGTGTCCCGGCTCGGTCTGTGACTCACGGCCACTGTCGAAGCAACGTCCAAGTCTGGAATATCGAGCAGGGTCAGATATACCGATCGGACCACTCGTACGAACACTTGATTACGTACTTCGGGAAGTACTACGTCGATAGCGTCCTAGGGAAGTTCCCGTCTTGGCGAGAGGCGCTCTCTCATGTCCAACAAGCTCAACCAATCGCTATTCACCACGAGTTCGCCCTCGTCCGTGGGAATGACGGAGGTAACCAACTATGGAAGAACAAACGACACGTCGGTAACGTAACCGACAAAGGTATTTACCTCGGACCTTCTACTCTCTACTTGAGGGAAGAGTTGCAGCAACGCCTTGGTATCCAAGAGATTATGGAGGCATGAATGGAATTCCTGAAAGAATTGTCGGCGATTTCTCCTTTACCAAATCTGAAACTCAACCGACCTCTGATCGAGCGAAGCACACCCGGTGATATCGGTATCGAGATCGAACTAGAAGGTGACTTGTACAACGGCTCCCAACTCATGGAGTACAAGGCGAAGAAATCTGAGGCGATGTGGATCACCCATCGCGACGACTCCCTGCGTGGAGGGATCGAATACGTCCTCTCCGCGCCTTGTTTTGAACCAGAGGTCGACGGTTTGGTACGACATCTATACACGACTCTCTCCGAGAAGAAAGCCGTGATTCGGACGTCTAACCGGACAAGTACTCACATCCATATCAATATCCAAGGGTTGAAACCCTCGGAATTGACTTCAATGATCTGTCTCTGGGGGTTGTTTGAGCAGGCCGCCGTCAACTATTCCGGGCGCCTCCGTAAGAGCAACCAGTTCTGTCTTACTACGAAGGACACGAACGGTTGGCTGCCCGATACTTGGCGGTCGTCTCTCGAATCTGGTCGATTCATGTGGGACAACGGGACGAAGTACTCTGCGTTGAATCTCGCTGCGTTCTCGAACTTCGGCTCATTTGAGTTCAGAACTCTCGACGGTTGTACCCAACCTGACCGAGTAATCTCGTGGGCCCGATTCCTCGTTCGTCTCCGTGATACGGCGATTCGATATCTCCCTGATGAAATCGGTCGTGGAGCGTCTGAGAAGACGCCCACAGGCTTCCTTCGAGAGATCTGTGGAGAAGATCTCGAAGAGTTCTCGACGGCTTTCAGGGAGGCTTCTACGGCTTTTGACGACGTCTGTATGGACTCGTTCCGTGACTACCAAGAGTTGGCGTTCTTTGTTCCGTGGGGCGCGCTAAGGGAACAGATTAATCGGAGGGAGATAAGGCATCCCTTCGATGATACACCGCGTAAGACGAAATTGCGACAAAATCTTCAGGAAGCTGGTGTTCGTCTGGCACGTAATCATCCCCTAGCTACGCCGGATATTCTCATCGCGGATTTCGAGACAACTGCGCCGACTACGAACGAAGATATGGTTAATGTACTGAACCAAGTCCGACAAGCTTTCAACGAAGCAGCCCCTCGTCCGGCACCTTTTCCGGCGCGCGTAAGAACTAATCGCCCGGATCTTCCAGAAGAAGGTATGTGGACCATTACTCCTACACCGCCTTCTATTGCAGGGGGTGACTTCTGATGTCATACAAAGTCATTCCTTATCGACAAGGCTCGGCAGGAGCGCGGGAGCTGGCAACGGCCCTAGGAGGGCGTGTCCTCCGTCTCGAAGGTTCTCGTTACCGTGGGCGTCCGGGAGACGTCATCATCAACTGGGGGAATACAAATGGACATCCTCTACTTGATCGTGCCCTCAATGGCCGTTCTATTCGTTCTGTGTCTAATAAGCTGGAATTCTTCCGGCGTGTATATGGAGTGGCCCCCGATATCATACCCGAATTCTGGACAGACAGGGATTCCATACCTGATTCCGCCCTCGAACGACGAGGACGAATCGTCTGTAGAACCGTCCTCGCAGGTCACTCAGGGGAAGGAATCGTCATAGCTAATACAAGAGACGAACTCGTCCCGGCCCCTCTCTACACCCGTTATATCCCAAAACAAGACGAATATCGGATCCACGTCGGTCGACTGCGAGACGACAACGACGACCTAGCGACAGTAGTGATCTCGCAGCAGCGTAAAGCAAGGAATCTAGGACATGAAAATCCCGACTGGTCTGTTCGCAACCTCGCGAACGGGTTTATCTACGCCCGAGCCGACGTCAATCCTCCACGGTGTGTTATTGATGTGGCTTGCCGGGCTTTCGATTGCTTTCCTCTCGACTTTGGGGCGGTAGACGTCGTCTTCAATGCCCGTGACGACAGGGCATACGTCCTCGAAATCAACTCAGCTCCCGGCATTACTGGAAGTACCGTGACTGATTACGTACAATTCTTCCGGGAGTTCCAATGATGCGCTGCAATATCTGTGATAAAGAACTACAAGCCGACGAAATCCAATGGGATCCTCGTTACATGGCGTGGGATCCGTGTGCCGAGTGTCTCCGTATTATCTCAGAGACATTTGGTGAAGAGGGTGATGAGGAAGTAGAGACGGAAGAGGAGTACGATGACGAGACTTGCTATGAGAATTTATTCCCTGTTGAAATCAACGACTTGGAATAATTCTGCGCGGTCTGTTGAACTTTCCTCTTGACAATTTCTCCATACGTGGTATAATATACTATAAGGTAGCGAGGTTAGTAACCTTATGATAGACTGTAAGAGGCTGGCAATCTGTCACTTGTTGCAGTCTATCAACTACCTTCTCCAACAATCAATGATTAGGTACATTTATTGGCTGCCCACCTTTGTTGCCCCTGCGGCAAATCTTCTGATGCATTTTCGATTATGGACTCCGGTGTAGGTAAGTGTCATTCCTGTGGTGACGTATTCGCCCCAGACGAGATCAAAACTACTGTCCGCGAGCAAGCAATCGAAGAGAAGATTGCGTCACTGACTCCGATTTCTCCCGTCTTCTCTGCCTTCCCTGAAAGGGGTTTTACACAAGAGACCTGCCGCCGATACTCTGTCCACGTACGCGACGGTGTGGCCCAGTATCCTATCTACGACATCAACAACAACCACGTCGCGAACAAGTTCCGTCGACCTCAAAAGCAGTTCTCTACCGAGGGTAAGACGGGAAGTGCCGGTCTGTTCGGTCGGCACGCCTTCCCAGCCGGTTCGGCTAAGTTTATCACTGTCACCGAAGGGCAGGACGATGCGCTAGCTGTCTACCAAATGACCGGCAATAGGTATCCGGCTGTTTCTGTCCACTCTGCGTCCACAGCAGAAGCAGACATCCGCCGAGACTTCGAGTACCTGAACTCGTTCGACCACATCGTCCTGTGTTTTGACAATGACGATCCGGGAAAGCGGGCATTGAAGGCGTGCGCCAATATCGGCTTTCCTCTTGGGAAGATCAAAGTCTTAGACCTCCGCGAGTTTAAGGACGCCAACGACTATCTTCTCAAGAAGAAGGCCGACGTATTCATCAAGGAGTGGTGGCAGGCTCCGGCACACAAACCTGATGGCTTAAAGCTTGGTACTGAGATGTGGGAAGAGATCATCTCCCGAAAGGAAAGCTTCACAGTAGACTACCCGTTTGCTGGCTTGAACAAGAAAACTTTCGGTCTGCGTCTCTCTGAGCTTGTTGTCATCACAGCCGACACAGGCGTTGGTAAAACCTCTCTCCTGAAGCATATCGAGTACCTTCTGCTGACGGATGAGCGGGTAAAGGAGAATAACTATGGTGTTGGTTTCCTTCATCTTGAAGAGCCTAACGGAGATACCGCCCTTGGACTCCTGTCTATCCATGACTCTCTGCCCTATCATCTTCCAACAACTGAGCGAGACGAGCAGAAGCTCCGCTCCGCTTTCGATACCGTACTTAACAACGATCGTGTTGTCATCTATGATCATTTCGGGAGTAATAGTGTTGATGCCATATTGGACAAAGTCCGACACATGGCGGCGCTTGGGTGCAAGTATATCGTACTTGATCACCTCTCCATCGTTGTCTCGGATCAATCAGGTGATGAACGTAAACAACTTGACGAGATCAGTACGAAACTTAAGACGATGACTGTTGAGCTAGACCTTGCGGTCATTGCAGTAATTCACACTAATCGGCAAGGACAGATTCGCGGTACTGCCGGTGTTGAACAGTTGAGCAATATCGTTATTCGTCTTGAACGAAACGGTCAGGACATTGATGAGTGGCGCAGGAATATCACGAAGGTTACAGTACAGAAAAATCGTTTCTGCGGTTACACTGGGCCAGCATCGTATCTTTGGTATAACGCTGATACAGCTAGACTGACTGAGCTTAGTGATGATGAAGCAAGTCTATACGAGTCGGGGGGAAGTATCCGTAGTGAAGAACAGTTCTGAGTATCAACGAAATAAGTCTCAGTACTTCAGACGGGCAAGGAAATCTTACGAGAAAACTTTTGATTCGTCTGAAGAACGTCTTCAGAGAATGCTCGTAGAAGCTAAGAGCAGAGCGAAGAGCCGTTTTATTAGGTTTGCTATTACAGCAGATGATGTAAAATGGAATGACATCTGCCCGGTCTTTGGAATTCCAATTACGATCAACAGGAATAAAGGGAGGGGAGGAGACGACCAATCACCTTCTCTCGATCGGATTGATAACACTCTCGGCTATATACCCGGCAATGTCAGGATCATTTCTAATCGTGCAAACAAGTTGAAAAATACAATGACTAAGAGAGAGTGTGAGTTGCTTCTACAGAATTGGGAGGCGACTTAATTGTACTTGCCAACAAATCTAGATAACTATTGGTTCTTTGATATTGAGGCCGATAGCCTTACACCTTCGATTGTGTGGTGCGTCTGCGCAGAGTCCGGAACTGGTGAGAGTGTCACGCTTACAAACTATGAAGATATTCGACGATGGTTCGAGGATCAACAGCAGCGCGGTTGTAAGTTTGTAGCCTATAATGGCATCGGATATGACGTACCGGTACTCAATAGAGTAGTAGGTACGGCGATTCCTTTGTCGTGCGTGTGCGATCCTATGGTAATGTCGATGCTCTTCCTTCCCTCGTTGGAGGGAGGGCATTCTCTTGAGGCTTGGGGACGGCGACTAAACTCTTTGAAAGGTGAGTTCAACGACTTCTATCGTCTCTCCGATGAGATGATCCGATACTGTCAACAGGACGCACATCTCTGTGGGCTTGTCTTTCGGGCTCTTGTTCAGAGGATGAGACAAGTCGGCTTCTCAGAAGACAATGTCCATCTAGAGACAATGGCTTGGTATCTCGTCCAGCAGCAGAAGAAGAACGGCTTTTACTTTAACATCGAAGGCGCCCATGTCTTATACGCAACACTCCGACAGCTCGAAACCGAAATCGCCGAACGAGTGCACCTTATCTGGCCTCCAAGCAGAGAAGTTGTGGGAACTTTTAGACGACCTTTTAAAGCTGATGGGACAGAGTCGGCGCAATATCTGCGCCATTCAAACCAATACAAATCTACAGTCATCCACAGCGATCGTCTCGGGTATGACGTCTACGACGACGTCGCTTTCAACATTGGAAGCCCAGATCAGAGAGTTGAAAAACTTCTTGCAGCAGGTTGGGTCCCCGGACCAGACGAACTAACCCCTACGGGTAGACCCAAGCCGACAAGCAAGGGTAAACTTGTACCATCGCTTGAAAGATTCGTCGTCGAGTCTGGACTAGAAGGTCCTCGCCTGATCGCCCAATGGATGGAGATCAACGCCCGGGCTAATATGATTAATACTTGGATTGAGGCGTATAACGATGACACTCATTGCATTCATGGTTCTCTCTGGCTTGCTAATACTCTCAGGTATCGGCATAGCGACCCTAATACTGCTAACATTCCCGGTGTTCGTTCTGGAGAGAATGGTCCGCTGTTGGGTCTTGAAGGCGTCTTCACCTATGAAGCCCGAGATCTCTGGACGACGCGTGATCCTCGAACTAGGAGGATGGTCGGCGTCGACGCCAAAGGAATCCAGCTCCGAGTCCTCGCACACCATCTAAGGAATGAACAGTTTGCACACGAAGTCGTCAACGGTGACCCACACACTTACAACCAGACGATTGGAAGTCTTAGAACAAGAAGTCTTGCTAAAACTTTCATCTATGCCTTCCTCTTGGGAGCAGGAGATGCAAAAGTCGGGCAGATCATTGGAGGATCGACGCAAGACGGCCGAGACCTTAAAAGCCGCTTTACAAACAACTTTCCAGGACTTAGGCGTCTACTTGATAACCTTAAAAGACAGGTGGAAAGAACTGGAAGAATTGTCCTTTGCGACGGCACACCTCTACGAGTCGAGCACATGCACACCAGACTCGGATACCTTCTTCAAGGAGATGAGAACCGGATCATGAAGAGGGCGGCTCTCAATATCTGGCGCGAGTGTCGTAGACTTTCGATCGACGCGATTAAAGTAGGAGATATCCACGACGAGTTCCAGTTTGATGTCCTTTCTACAGATGTCCAGCGGTTTATTGTTGTGTGTAGCAATGCCTTTGCTGCTGCCGGTGAGTATTACAATTATACTGTGCCGATCGAATGTGAAGCGAAAGTAGGTTTAACTTGGGCAAGTACTCATTAAGGAAAAGACAATGCCAACACTAAGACGCACTCGTGACGACACAATGAGCCAATCTAATGAACACGGATACTGTCCTCATTGCGGATCAGACCTAGATGGAGGATCTATCTGGGAGCATTTCTATCATCAAACAGATAGTGAAATTGACGCAGATCGAATAGCTTCCCAGTATGGCGCGACGCGTACAAAAGGTAAATGGGGTCGTGAAATTGGTATTTATGATCTTGAGAAAGATCGTACTGTTTCGTATCAATGCCCAGATTGTGAAGGAGTATGGGTAAGATGAGTAAAACTTTTGTTTATTCTGATCCCCACTTCTATCACAAGAACATCGTCAAGTTTACCAAGTCAGACGGCGGTAAACTACGTCCGTGGGACGACCCCGAACAAATGACAGAGGACCTCATTCGATGGTACAACGAGTGTGTGAACGATCAGGATCGAGTATATATCTTGGGCGATGTCGCCTTCACGGTTGTAGATATCCGGCGTACTGTTTCCCGACTGAAGGGTCGGAAAGTCCTGATCCCGGGCAACCACGAACCGAAGAAGCTGGCGAAGTACATCGACCTATTCGATGACGTCCGAGGCTATGTCCAGCGTCAGGGATTTATCATGTCCCATATCCCTATCCATCCGGGAAGTCTCTCTCGTTGGAAGTTGAATATCCATGGGCATACCCACGCCAATCGTGTCGAAGAAGGAGGTTATCCCGGCTCGGCTGATCCTAGGTATCTTTCTGTCTGTGTCGAACAGACAAACTTCCGACCAATCGAACTAAACGAGATCATAAAAAAATACGAACTAGATAAGAAAAGTTCTTGACAACCGCGCACAATCTTGATATAATAAGGTATAGGGTAGGGCGTTCCTCCCTAGTAAATGAGAAGTAAATAATGGGAAATACTACAACTTTGTATCTTCGTGGCGAGACAAGCTTCGCCAAGCTCCTTGGCGACCCTCTTCCGAATTATTCAAAGGACGGATTCGAATGGAAGGTCGATCTCAAGATCGATCCGAAAGACATCAAGTCGCTTAAGGCTGCCGGAGTTGCCGACCGAGTCAAGATGAAGGAAAACTACCTCGACGGCGCGCCGTACCTGACCTTGAAGGTCAAGTCTGAACGGACTGACAGGGTAACTGGGGAGAAGTACAAGGTCGATCCCCCCGTCATCGTTGATAAGTCTGGAGAGCCGTGGGATCCGAAGAAGTTGATCGGCAACGGATCGATCGTGGATGTCAAGATTACTATTCGTGATTTTGGTCCGGGTCGCCCGAAGGGAATTTATCTGAACAAGACGCGGGTGCTGAAACTAGTACCGTATAATAATGATGACTTCCCCGAACTTGATGAGGCCGATCCTTTCTATGAGCCTGCTTCGAAACAGGACACATTTCGTAAGGACTTCGATCTTGACGACGATCTCCCTATGTGATTGAGATGGCCCACGGACTGCTGGCTTTTCCGGTGGTCTAATTCGAATCGTGGGCGTATACTTGGTGCGACAGCATGTATACGTAATAAGGACGGCACAGCCCGAGCAACCCCCACTGTCTGCTTTCTCTAGTAGAGACGTTGAATGAAATTAGAAGTTGAGTTTGTCAGAAATGCAATGGTTAAACAACGCTGTCGAGCAGTTGTTGAAATGGAGGACGCCGAATCTGTCGACCGGAAGATCTTGGAATTCGCCCTCAAGAATCTCGGATCGTCGGTCAAGGTCTTCGTTGTCGAGAGTCAACAGTTCGATGGCGTCCAAGACACGATCGAAAAAGTGGATCGGATGAAGAGTGGTTGATCTTCCAGAAAGGTCTTGTGTAGTTTGCCAAAAATCTTTCAAGCCTCGCATCAAAACACATATCAAGTGTTCAAAAGAGTGCCAAAGAGCTTCCGCTGTCGCGTATGGACGAGCGTACTATCGGGCGAATAGAGGCAGTTTTCTCGAAAAACAGAAAAAATACGTCGATACTTGGAAAGAAAATAATCCAGGAAAGTATTATTATAGTACTGAGTATCGTCTGTATTACGGCGCGCGTGACCGATGCTTGAAATCAGGACTTGATTTCTCTATAACCGTAGAAGATATTGTAGTCCCTGATAAATGCCCTATTCTCGGAATAGAGATGGTACGAGGAACTAGGCACTCTCCTTCTCTGGATCGAAAAGATTCGTCTAAAGGTTATACACCAGATAATATCTGGGTAATAAGTAAGGTCGCGAATCGTATGAAGAATGACGCGACACCCTCTGAATTAAGAGTATTTGGACTGTGGGCGATAAAACAATAGATACGTTGATAAAAGACGTTTACCAACTATTTGACGATGATTATCATATAGAAATTAAAGAAGAAAATCTGGATACTTTCTTTTGCGAACTATCACAAGTCTTGAAGACAGCTTTTTCTAAAAAAGAAGAGTCCCCTCCTTTGAGGTTTTCAAGTCTTGGGAAACCAGATCGTCAAATTTTTCTAGACGCCTCGTCAACAGTTAAACAAAAACTGTCAGGTCAAACTAAACTTAAATTTCTATTTGGGCACGTCATTGAACAACTCCTCCTCTTCCTTGTCAAAGAAGCCGGGCACATCGTCGAGCATTGCCAAGCAGAAGTATCTGTCGACGGCGTCAAAGGCCACCTTGACGCAGTCATTGATGGTGTCGTCGTGGATGTCAAGTCGGCCTCTCCTATCGGATTTGAGAAATTCTCAAAGGGAAAGATTTTCGAGGAAGATCATTTCGGCTATGTCGCGCAGCTCGCGGGGTACGCCGACGTCCTAACTCCTGACGAGCCAGCGGCTTGGCTCGCGATGGACAAAGTCTCTGGAGAGTTGGCTCTTACTTGGCTTCCGCGTCATGTCATCGCAGACAACAAACCTGCCGACAGAATTAGACACCAGAAAGAAATCCTCGATGGCCCTCTTCCGCCTATTTGTTACTCTCCTGTTGCTGACGGCAAATCCGGAAACGAGAAGTTGGCGACGCCGTGTTCCTACTGCGGTCATAAAGGGACTTGCTTCCCAGATGCCCGCCTTTTCCTCTATAGTAACGGACCACGATGGCTGACTAAAGTCGCCCGCGTACCTGACGTGCCGGAAGTTCCTAGGTGAGTAGGGCGTCTCACCTTAAGTCGAAGTACGGTATAACTGAAGAACAATACGACGAACTCCTCGCTAAACAAGGAGGAGGCTGTGCTATTTGCGGAAAGACTCCCGAACAAGAGGGTCGCAATTTGGCGGTAGATCATTCGCATGTCACAGGCGAAATCCGGGGCATTCTCTGTTCCTACCACAACTATAGAGTTATCGGTCGTCACCACAACGGAGAACTTCTACGGCAGCTTGCTGATTATGTCGAGAGGCACACAGGTTGGTTTGTCCCGAAAAAGAAACCAAAGAAAAGAAAAAAGATTGACAAATAAAATCCTAGCACTTGATATTGAAACGAGACCAGTAGAGGCTTACGTTTGGCGATTGTTTGAGCAGAATATAAGCGTTGACCAGATCATTCGAGAAGGAAGTACTATCTGTTTCTCTGCTCAATGGGTAGGAGAGAAAGAAGTCTTCTTCTATGCTGATTGGATTAACGGCCACGAAGAGATGCTTAAACAGGCTCATCGACTTCTGTCGGAGTGTGATGCCGTACTCACTTTTAATGGGGACCGTTTTGATCTCCCAAAGCTTCGTGGCGAATTCTTAAAACACAAGCTTCCCCCGCTCCCGCCGTTGACTTCTATCGATGTATACAAGACGATTAAGAAGATGGGTTATGACAGCGGTAAACTTGCTTTCGTAGGGCCCCTTCTCGGAGTAGGCGCAAAGGTAAAGCACCAAGGGTTCTCTCTTTGGAAAGACGTCCTCGCGGGAGATTCCAAAGCTCAAAAAGTGATGGAGAAATACTGTCGTCAAGACAGTGTTCTTCTTGTGAAACTTTACAAGAGAATTTCTCCCTATATCACTAATCACCCGACACTTGGCAAGACTTCTGGGTTGTCCTGTCCTGTTTGCCAGTCCGAAAATCTTCAATCAAGAGGTTATCGTCGGACCAAGTTTTTCAAAGTACAAAGGGTTCAATGTCAAGGTTGTGGGAGTTGGTCTGATGGCAAGCGCACGAAGCACGACTGAGACTGAAGATCTCTTGACCCGACTCTCTGACAGGCTTTTTGGTTTTGAGCTTGTGGAGTACATGGCGTTTACTACGGAGGAAATAATCGAGGCCTTCCGTGAACGTATCGTAGACATCCTCGATGAACTTGAAGAAGAATTCCTTTGAATATTGAAGAACAGATGAATATGTTTTGGCTTGGAGACGACCAAGAAGCCCCTGTCGATAAAGACACAGGAGACTTCTACTTCTGGCTTGGCGGTCAAGGCGAAGACGTCACGACGTCGATGCTTACTCGTAAAGACTTTGAACAGATGCTGGCAGACATGGACAATGGCAAGACATATTCTTGAAACCACTAACGACCCCTTGAACCTTATCGAGCAGGGGGCCGTTAAATACGACGCAGGAAAGTCCCCACTCTATCGTGGGTGCCTCGGGTATTTCCCTAGGGCACTCCGTGCCGTAGCCGACGTCTCTCAGTTTGGGGCAAGTAAGTATGCTTGGAATGGTTGGGAACACGTCCCCGACGGCTTCTTGAGGTACACCGACGGGCTGGCTCGACACCTGTCCTATGAGGGTGAGGGGCAGGAGATTGATCCAGACAGTCAACTCCTCCACGCCCAGCACGTCGCTTGGAACGCCCTCGCCCGCCTTGAACTTCTTCTGAAAGAACGAGATGCCGTACATCAAACAAGCTGATTATGAAATCTTCTACGCATGAGTAAGGGCATCAAGAGTTACGACGAAAAAGAACGTCGACAAAGGCGTCGAGAGAACCACAAGACACGAGACGTCTGGAAGAACCGACCAAAGGAAGTAGATGATGAGCAAGAAGATGACTGAGCAGCTTCGTAAAGAACTCTCAATGGATATCATCGATGTGACTGATATCTGGCCTCACCAAGCAGAGGCAATCGTGAACTTTCTTCTCCAAGAAGGTCTCGTAGACTATGACATCTTGAAAGAGTATTATCTTGACGAGTGATTCAAATCCTTTCCCATCTATTTATGAAAGCATGATCTACAAGAGTCGTTATGCCCGATGGCGCCCTTCAGCGGGGCGCCGGGAGGATTGGGACGAGACAGTCTTTCGACTAATTGAATTCTATTCCAAGGACGAGCGAGGTAAGATCGCTTCGAAGGAAGAATGGGACGAGATGTACTCGGCTATTTATAACCTCGAAGTCATGCCGAGTATGCGGGCGCTTATGACCGCTGGGCCTGCTCTCGAACGGAGTAACGTAGCCGCCTATAACTGCGCCTATCTCCCTGTCGACAGTCCTCGTTCTTTTGACGAGACGTTCTATATCTTGATGTGTGGTACAGGAGTAGGATACTCTGTCGAAAGCAAGTACACGAATCAGCTTCCCCGAATCTCTGAGACTTTCGAAGACAGCGGAACAACCATCCGAGTCGCCGACAGCAAAGAGGGATGGGCAAAATCTCTCCGAGAACTCATCTCCCTCCTTATTGCAGGTCAGATTCCTCGATGGGACACATCAGGCGTTCGTCCTGCCGGAGAGCGTCTTAAGACTTTTGGTGGCCGTGCTTCAGGACCCGGCCCTCTTGAGGATCTCTTTAGGTTCTGTATTGCTGTCTTTCGAGGAGCAGCGGGCCGCCGCCTCACTTCACTAGAATGCCACGACATCCTCTGCAAGATTGGTGACACAGTCGTAGTAGGAGGAGTACGACGTTCAGCCATGATCTCGCTCTTCGATGTCACTGATGACAGGATGTCAAAGGCAAAGTCTGGTGCTTGGTGGGAAGGCTACGGTCATCGTGCTCTTGCTAATAACAGCGCCGTCTATGAGAACCGTCGACCTGATCCGTCGTTCTTTATGAAGAAGTGGAGAGACCTATATGACAGCAAGTCAGGTGAACCCGGAATCTTCAGTCGTTACGCTTGTCAGCAAATCGCTAAGCGAAATGGACGGCGTGATAGCTCTTTTGACTTCGGCACAAACCCTTGCTCTGAAATTATCCTCCGCCCACACCAATTCTGTTAATTGATAGCAGAAGTAAAACTAGGTGAATTGCTGGGAAGCGTAGACCACGTAATCAGCAGCCAAGCTTTGCCGAAAGGCATTGAAGGTCCAACGACTATCCCGAAAGGGAGTACGGGCAAGTGCCCGGAAGCGCCTAGCTCTCTCGTACGAGAGATGATGATATAGTCTAAGCTGTATGGGGACATACAGAAAGGGAAGTAGTGTATAATCGAGAAGGATATTATGTAACTGAGACAGAGCGTGAATGTACTAAGTGCGGCAAGGTATATCCTCACACCAGTAAGCGCGTCACCCTCTGTCATGAGTGTAATTCTCAGAGAGTAATTTCTTGGGATAACGTAAAATACAAGATGTGGAATCGCGCCAAACAACGGTGCGACAAGTCAGGTCTTGAGTTTAACATTCTTCCTAGTGATATCATAATACCAGAGAAATGTCCTTATCTCGATATCCCTCTTCAGGTCCACAAAGGATCATCAGGGGGAAAGCCTAATAGTCCTGCTCTAGATAGAGTAGATAACTCAAAAGGTTACACGAAAGATAACATACAAGTGATTAGTCATCTTGCAAATCAAATGAAAGCGAGTGCGACTAAAGAACAACTAATCAAGTTCGCTCATAGTGTGTTAGAAACCTTTAGCAAGAATTAACGACTCTTGCTTAATACATCTGAATCTTACGGAAGTTGTTGTCAGACCAGAGGACAGCTTTGGTAGCCTCGAAAGAAAGGTACGAATTGCAACAATACTTGGAACGATACAATCAACTTTCACAGACTTCAAATATCTGAGGAAGATCTGGCAGAAACAGTGTGAGGAAGAACGTCTCCTTGGTGTGTCACTCACCGGTATCCTCGACCATTCAGAATTGGTATACCGCGAAGACTGGCTTTCGGCATTGAAGAATGTCGCGATCGAGACCAACAAGGAATGGGCTGGGCGCCTTGGCATCAATCCTGCTGCTGCTATTACTTGTGTCAAACCTTCCGGGACTGTCTCACAGTTGGTGGATTCTGCTTCCGGGTTGCATACTCGTCACAGTCCTTATTATCTACGGACTGTACGCGGTGACAACAAAGACCCTCTGACACAATTCTTGAAGGACGCAGGAGTCTATAACGAACCTGCCTTCGGCAAGGAAGACGTCACGACGGTGTTTTACTTCGCTAAGAAGTCTCCCGAAGGTGCTCTGACGCGCCACGATCAGACAGCTCTTGACGCATTGGCGACGTGGAAACTCCTCCAAGACCGTTGGTGTGAGCACAAACCATCTGTAACTATCTCGGTTAAAGAAGACGAATGGATGGATGTCGGAGCATGGGTTTACAAGAATTTTGATAGCCTATCTGGCGTGTCTTTTCTACCTTATGATGGTGGTACTTACAAACAGGCGCCATACCAAGAACTGACCAAGGAAGAATACGAAGCATGGGTCATTGCCCACCCTGTACCAGAAATAGATTGGGACGACATGCGGTTCTATGAGATCGAAGACAAGACAACCGGCTCACAGGAATTTGCCTGCGTTTCCGGGGCGTGCGATGTCGTAGACTTCGGGAACAGTGATGGCTGATATCATCAACCTATCACAACGAGAAGAAGAAAAACCCATCCCCGAGCTTCTTAGGAAGCTTGCGGACGACATAGAAAACGGAACAGTCCCCAATGTCAAAGGGTGTACGGTTGCTGTCCAGTCCGAGATTGACGAGGGAACTTATGCCTTCGAGATCTATGGCTGGGGAGAATGGGTACGGTCTAGGGCAGACATCTACTGGTCCCTTATGAAGGCAGGTGCTTTTGTCCTATGATAAACCCCTTTACCCTACTGACCTCCCCGCTGGAAAAAGGCCTAGCGGCTGCCGTTGCGCTACTCCTAGTCACGTCAGCATCGGAGGCGCTCGTTATAAAGTACGAGATGACCTCAAAGACACAGTGTGTGTCTGCGGTTATGGCAACAAACGCCGAGACGAAAACTGTAACGACAGCAATCAGGAATGTCGATAATGCCACGAATCAAACTCTTCAGTCTACCGTTTCTAGCAGGATTTCTACTGATCTTGCCGGCTTGCACGACGGTAAAGGCCTCCCCTCCGGCAGCAGCTTGCCCGGCATTTCCGCAAGCGCCCCCGGTACTCCTTCAACCGCTGACTCGACCACTCCTAATTCCTACACAGCCGACCAAGTAAGTGCAGAAGCCTGTCTAAAAGCCTATGACATAGCAGTAGGTTGGCAGGAGTGGTACACTCAGACACAAATGAATTGGAATAACATAGAGAATGCCAAAACTAGCAGCCGGGGTAATCCAAGCGGCGCAGGACTCTCAACGGGCTTGGAAGATCTTCACATCTCTTTCCCTCGCCCAGTACGGCTGGGAGTCGGCGTGGGGCAAGAAGATGTCGGGAAAGAACAACCCCTTCGGGATCAAGGCGGCAGCCGATCAACCGGGAACGGAAGTAGTGACGCACGAGGTCAACTCTAAAGGACAACGCTACGAGATCACGGCGAAGTTCCGAGACTTCTCCAGTATCTCCGAGGCTTTTGATGAACACGCCAAACTTCTTGCAACAAATCCACGATACGTCCACGTCGTCTTGGCGAAGACGCCAGAGGAAGCGGCGCACGCTTTGACCGGTGTGTATGCAACCGATCCTAACTACGGCACTAACATCGCCCGTATCATAGACGAAGACAATCTCAAGCAGTACGACGTATGAATCTTCTACAGACATTTAATCGTGGTATACTTGGTCTCATTCGCGTGTGGTGGAGACCAGTTGGATATACCGTTCTCATCGGGGCTATGGCTGCTAACACCATCTTGATCCCTTTCCTGACTAAGACAGGCGTGAATCTCAGAGACCTCTCTGTACTTATTCTGTCGTTCGCGCCTCTTGCTGGTCTTAGGACTTTTGAGAAATTGAAGGATCCTCACGATCCTCTTGGACAAGACACGACGAAAGAGCCCGAGCAAGACTGACGAAGACAAAAGAAAACCCCCTGAGCGGCATGAAAGCTTCTCAGGGGGTTTTTTTATGCGTGTTTGAACCAGCTTAAGAACATCGCGACTGCCCCTAGGATAGATGATCCTACGATGGCTGTTGCGAACCCTAGAGCACCAAGACCTTTGTGTTTAAACTCTAGAAGGGTTTCTATCTTCTCTAGCACGGTGTCGTGTTGGGACACGAGGTGTTCAATCTTAGTTTCTAGTACCGCCAACCGCTCAGGGATAGACAGGATGGATACGGGAATTGGGTCTGCCATTATTTTCCTTTATTGATCCCACGTAATGTCTTGTGGGGCGGGTGGTGCAACGAAGGGATTACTGGGAGGCGTCGGTGTAGTCGTAAAAGACTTAGCCTGCTTCCTGCTTGTCGTAGCCAGTCTTTTGATGACCGAGGCTTTTGCTGCGTCTGGGATTTGGCCCCAACCGGGAGAGTCAAGAAGACTCTGGACCGTCTGGTGGATCTGTGTCCCAGCCATAAGTTGTCCTTGATTATTCAACTGTGTCGGATTACCGAGGACGGGTTTACCTAGAGCCTTATGAAGTCGGTCGATTTCGTTAGCGACAGGATCAGTATCGATAGGAGTCTTATCAAAGAGACCTGTGATATTCTGATACCTCTCCGTAGGCCTGCCTAGATTGTCAAGCTTCAGAGGAAGTTTATTAGACTCACCGGGGATATTAGCTTGGAGTTTATTCAGAGTTTGTTGTCCCCAGTCCTCTTCGGGTCTCTTCGTCTCAGGATTTAGGACTTTAGCAGACGTATCTCGAACCATCGGATCGGTATATGCCTTAGTCACATCCTTGGCCAGCGCAGGTTCCCACGAAGTCGCCTGTGTGTCGATGAGCTTATGGAGGGAGTGTTCCCCCTTGGGATTCATCGCGTCGAGGAGTGTTCCGAGTTGTTCTCCGAAACCTTCTGAGTAGAAAGCCGCCCCGAAGCCGTTGATTACATCAGCCGTAGCTTGAACAAGGTCATGACCTTTAGCACTCTTATAGGCGTCGATCATACCCATTGCCGGGCCTACGATACCAATGAGGGCGTCCATGCCATTCATCGAATGCCAGAATTTCCCACTCTTGTACTCGATATAACCCGTTGTGGGATTCTTACGAAGGTTGCCGTCGACGTACATCTGACCAAAGTGCCAGCCAAGAGCTGCACCAATGACCGCCTTAGCAATAGCAGTCTGTCGAGCTACGGAAGAACCTTCAAGACCAAAGGCAGCTCTCGTATTCCTAGACAAAGCCGTAGCAGGCGACCATTCAAGACTCATACGCACCATGTTACTCGCCACCCTCTGAAAGGGCACTGCATTCTGAATGATGAAGCGTAGAGGACGAAGAATCGTCTTCCCTTCCAGTGTATCAGAATGTTTGACGGCATAACTATTGAAAGCTTGGATGGCTCTGGAGAGAGGTCCGTCGGCCTTACCGATCAGGCCTATATCAGAAGCATACTCGTTACCTTCTTTGACCATCTTCTCAGTTGGATTATTGACGAGGTAGTCTACATGGTCCCAGAACTTAGGGCCTTTCAGACCAAGATGTTGTGCCTCTCTGACGGCAGCCCCATAGAAGTCACTATTCGTAATGATGCTATGGATGAGGTTATCGGCCGCAGCAAGACCACGACGCCCGTAGTCGACACCGGGAATAGGCGAACCCTTTGTCTCGAACTGTAGATCGCCTTTACTGATAGGACGCATCTCGGCAAACGACTGTGCCGTCTGTTTCCATGTCGCCGTGTCAGTCAGAGACCTAATAAGACCGACCCAACGGGCCCCGTACTCCCTCATAGACATAGTCTCAGAAGGAGTCATACTCGTCGTACCTGTGAGCTTCCTCAAGAAGTTTCCGACTTCTCCGAGAGCTTTACCAGCAGGTTTAGCTACGAGCATATCCATTGCTAGGTTAGTCATCTGGCCGAAGACGTTCCTAGTTTGCGTCCTAACACCTGACAGCATCAAGTCGTAGTGAATACTAGTGAGAGCGTCCTCTGGAAGACCTTTGGCTATATCCTTAGCGAGCTTTGCCTGTTGGGCAGGGTCGTTGTAAGTCCTCATCTTGAAGGCGACTTCACGAAGGTAGTTAGGGTCATCGAGTTTAGCGAGGTCGACACCTTCTGGCATCTTGTCGAACTCTCCCTTAGTCATCCTCAAAAAGGACATACTCCGGGCGATGTTGCTGACGTAGCCCTCGACGTTCTCGATGTATCGGACGTATTGAGAGAAGTTCTTCTTGAACTTGTCAGTCTCTGCGACAGTCGCTGTACCGTTGTCAATTTTTGTAGACAGTGACCGGAGTTTCTCGCCCATGTCATACATAGCCTGTCGGGCATTCAGGGCAAGCGTAGGATCGTGCGAGAGGGCTTTCTTCATCATCTTAGACGGAGTAAGACCAACTTCAGAGACACGATCGATGGCGTCATCGAAAGACATCTTACTTCCGATTTCAGACTTGACAGCGTCTACGACGTTACGAGTCCACCGAGACTTGGCTTTGAAGTCATCTTCAGAGAGGATGTCATTCCCTCGAATAGAGAAGCGAGACCCTTGAGGAGGAGTTTCTCCCGACCAGACTTGACTAAGACGAGTACCTGCTTGTTTAGATGCGTCAGGAGCTTTCGCCATGGCGTTGGTATGGGTCTCAGACAGGATCTGTTTCACGTCTGTGTCAGACGTCCTGAGATTCCAACCCAGCTTTTCACGAGCGAAGTTCTTGATGAACTGCTTTGTCTGTTCCCACGCAGACAGATCTTGCGGGCCCTTCTCAGAGAGAGCGGCGAGGTATTCCTCAGTCGCCCGGAGATGTTGATCCTGTCCTTTATAGACATCAGGGAACTTCTCGTTGTACCTGTCGGCATACATCCGGGCCTTCCAGTTCGTGTCATAGACATGCTGGAGGAGGGCGTCGAGACCAGAACCAAACGTCCTAGTAAGACCGACGTGCCCGAGTTGCTCGTGGAAGAGTGTCGCTTGGACTTCTTCCGGGGTGGCGTGTTTATCGGCGACGATATTAACTGTGCCGTCCTTCGACACCCACCCGTTGAGATTCTTTGGATCACCTCCCTCCGCTATGATTTCGGCTCGTTGAGCCTTAGTTATGTTACGAACCGAACCGAGGATGTTGACGTTAGGGGACTCCTCCCAATTCTTCGTCGTGTCATCGATGGCGGCTTTGACCATTTCTAGATGATTGGCTCTTACCGCAGCGGCGCTGTCAGTTGCTCCAGCCGTTACACCAAGCTTAGCCATCTCAGGATCGAACGTCTGTGCAGTGACTTTCGGGTTATCCGTCGGAAAGAGGACATCCTTGAGATCAGACGCACGAGAGATAACTCCGGCCATCCTATCAGCGAGGGCGTTGACAGGAATACCGAGAGCGCCTGCAACATGGTCGATACCAGAACCTGCCAGACCTAGTGCGGCAGGAAGAGAGCCGATACCTCCGTGGAGAGCACCAGCAAGTAGAGCGCCGTTCAGGGCGTTTATACCGACGTCTTTACCACCAGACATTACAGCGCCCCAGAGAGCGCCTTTGCCAACGGTAGTCATGTACTTCGAGGCGGCGCCTTCAAGAAGACCGGGAGTTGCCTCACCTCCAGTCAAAGCCTCAACACCTACGATAGGGACGGCGTTGCCGACAAAGCTGCCTACAGTACGTGACCAACCTTGTGGGTTGTAGTACTCCGAAGCTTCATGCGCTGCACGATCTTCTTCGTTCTTGGCAAGCTCAGTATCAGATTCAAGACCGAATGCGTTTAGGGCACGATCACCCCAACTGTCGATCCAGTTCTTGGGCTCTTCTGTGGCACCACGAACAAGACCGGTTATTGTGTCATAGATAGAATGACCGACAGCTTGAGGTGCACTCTCTTTAGGAACGTTAGCCGTCACGGTAGGCTGGGTATGCTCTTCCTGTCCAAAGTTAATCGGACGGTTGCCGCCCTTCCTATACTCGTCGAAGTAGCTATTCAGGACAGGAATATCCTGAGGACGGAACGTCCCATGAACCTTCTGGAGAGTATCGAGCGTCTCTTGATTGCTCAGACCGTTGTGGATGAGAGTATAGGCATCTGCCTGAATCTGAGCAGCCTTCTTCTTCCAGTCGTCGTCGACAACTGCCTCGCCTTCAGGGACACCAGTGAAATCGCGCTGATGGGTGTTGAGGTTAGCAGGACCACCAGTGACAGGTTGGAGAGTTCTAGTCGGGGCGTCCCAAGTAATCGCTTGCGGCGCTGGCGGAGTTTTTGAGATAGGTTCGGACTGAGGAGTTGCCGGCTGGTCCCACTTAATACCTTGCGGGACAGCTTGAGTAGCTGCCGGGGTGGCGTCCCAAGTAATTCCCTGAGGTTGTACGGGAGCTTCGTCCCAAGTGATATCACCAACCGGCATACTTAATCCTTATTGAATGTACTCGATACGACCATCAGGCGTCATACCAACAGGTCTTCCAGAAGCGTCTCGCCCCGTCTTGACGTAGTTATGCGTCGGGGCAATAGTAGGTGCTGGGGCTGATTGAGGCGCAGGCTGGCCTCCTTGAGGTTGTCCCGGAACGGGAGCATGGACCCAAGGGAACTGGCCGTTGATCTTATACGCATCTAGAATCTGTTGAGACTCTTTATCACTATGAGCAAGACCAGCCGCCTTTAGAGCTGCCGCAGCACGAATTGAAGCAGCCCCCGTCTGAGCACCTGCCTTGATAGTAGCGGCTTGTAGAGTTGCAGCAATCTGAGCCTTCTTGTTGTTGTCCATAGTCGCCCAGTGTTGTGCTTGGTCGTCCCAGTGATTAGCCTGATTGGCATTCTTGTCTTGGTCCTTGGCGGCGTAACCGACATCACCATAGGCAGAGATAGCCGTCTTGTCGTAATCAGAAGGAAGGAAGTCTTCAGACGCTATGGGTTTGCCGTCTTGGTCTTTCAGGAGACCAGCCCTCTGTGCCATACCGATGAGCTTGTCACGAAGACCACCCGACCAGACTTTGGCTTTGGCTTCGTCGTCAGTTCCGGGATCAGACATGAAGTGATGGACAATGTTGCCGATCTGTGTCTGAGCAGTATTCTGAGCCTGCATAGTCCGCCACATCTGGGCGGCCTGAGTATTGTTGTGATTCTCTTCAAGCTGCTGCGCCATTACAGGATCAACACCAGCGATTCTTGCCCATGTCTGTTCGGGGTGAGCCGGATCGAAGTTAGCCATCGCGTTAGCAATGGTATTTCTCTGAAGCGCCTGTTCTACAGGGCCCGGTCTTCCAGTCCCACGGTAGGGAGCGTCTATTAAGGCCCCTACTATCCTCTGGAAAAGATTACCTTGAGGACGCGGAAGATTGCTGGTATTCGGAAGATAGTTGTCTGGCTGTTGACCCTGCGGAGTAACCATGTTAGCCCCGGGGATCATCCTCATAGGAGGAACAGAAGGTGTCTGCCCTGTAATAGGAGACTGTTGTGGCGGTTGGTTAGTCGACCCGTTTACTACGATCGCGTTAGGGTCTTGTGGCGCCGCTCCTTGGAGGAGCATATTGATAAGATCCATATTAAGCTCCCTACATGAAGATTGACGCGCCAGCGCCTAGGAGTTTCCCAAGACCCGTCTTACCGCCGTTGGTGGACGACCCGGACGAAGAACTCTGATAACCGGAACCAGAGAGGGCATTCGCCGACGAGACACCAAGGTTGCCGTAGCCGGTCAAAGCAGAGAGATAGTTATTGGCGTATGTCTGGTTTAGGTTGTTAGCCGCAGTATTCAACGCCGTCTGAGTTCCCCCAGAGTTAAGCATACCAGATGCTGCCCTGTTGGCCGTCACGCCGTAAGACGTGGCCTGTTGAGCAGGGTAGTATCCCGTATTCTGTTCGTATTGCTGTAGGCCTGAGTTGTCTCCGCCGAGCAGTTTCGAGATCATACTAGAGGCATTACTCGCATCTGGTAGTGCTCCCGAGAGGGCGGATGCCAGATACGGAAACGCCTGATTTGACGCGCTCGATGATTGTTGGCTCGTCGACGGGCCTCCGAAAATGCCATTAAGAAAGCCCATCAGCTTCTCCCTGTACTGCTAAAGTTGTCCCACGAAGAAAAATCAGTAGGATCAAAGGTTCTCTTTTGGAATGCTGTCGGCATTTGTGGAGGCGCAGGAGGTTTCTCGTCCCACACACTTGGTCCCATACCATCACCCATATGAAGCAAAAGGTATTGAGACATTAGTTGATTAAGAGTGGGGCCTTGCGCTTTACTGCCTAAAAACGAACCACCTCCATCACTACCCTGTTGGCCCGAATTCTGAAATATGTTACGCAGAAAACTCATTCGCTTCCCATTCCTTTTTTGTCAATATGACGAGTTCGCAAGGGCCTTCTTTGCCGTCGATGACTCCATTACTTTTGAAACCCAACTGACGGTTCATCCAACGAGCTTTGAGATTTACTAGAGGTGTCATACCCATTATGGCTTCTTCTGTCTTAAAGACTTCAGAAATAATCTCTTTCGCAAGCTTGATAGCCATCTTGCCTTTGACTTTGAAGAAGTAGTGGCCGATGACGATCCCCGGACGAAACCTCTGAAACAGAGCAACAGAGCCGTCATCAATATAAGCGATGTTGTTATCGTCATCAAGCCACCCCTGTATATCTAGACCGTCGATCTCTTTGTAAGAGAAGAAGACGGCTTCTCGGACTGCTTCGACGTCGGTTGTTCTTACGACCCCACCCATGTCTTTGTACTCTCGTTATAAGTTAATGTCAGGACGTGACCGTCGGCGGGATTACTAGGTAATGTGACGTTCTTGAGATCACCTAGTCCTAGTGTCACAAGAGCTTGCCAGACTTCTAGGAAGAAGGCAGTAGGGCATCCCGTCGCTGGATCGACAATAGGCGCCTGCCAAGACAGGGGTGCAGTCATCTCATGTCCAATCCGTCAATTCTAGGGATGGCTCCGTAGTCTACTAGCTGAAACAATCTACCCGGAGCAGTCACGATACCAAGACTTCGCCAAGCGATTTCTTGGGTATAGTTACCGACTTGGACAGAGATGTCGCCTTGGTCCTGCCATGTCTGACCGTTGTCGTCACTCGTCAATAGAGAAATATTACTCGTATTGATACCGAGGATGGCGTTACCTTCTGGGGTATTTCCTGAGACGTCGTAGATAAGATTCGAGTTATCAGTAATCTCTGGCCCTAGATCTCCATCTACGATGTAGAACTGTTGAACAGAGGGATCTCCGACTGAGCCTGTCATATAGACTTCGTTACAGATAAACGTATCGCGCATACGAGCAGGAAGACCCGCCGTCAGGATACATTCGATAGGATATGAACTTGTCTTCTCGTTGTAGACGTCGTCATACCTGTACTTAGGATCCATAATCCATAGAGCGCCTGAACGGATATCGCCTGCAATAATAGGATAGGACAGCCCGAATGTGCCGAGCGAAGTCGTGTTATTGATTGTGAAGAATGCTTGACATCCGTTGTGTTGACGAAGGACAGTGTCGTTGTAATTCGACCATACCGTCCAGTACTGTGTCGTAATATCGTAGACGTAAGTAATAGTAGTACCTACATTTAGGACATAGTAGGTGTGCCCATCGATAGAGAACGACCACGCCCTCATGATATTCTCAAGTGTCAGAGAAGACCCGTTATCACCTTGGATGAAGTTCTTTAGGACTGCCTCGATCGAGTTGTTACTAATCGGAGTAGGGCCACCCTCACCTGTTTGGAATACACGTCCGTTCGTATCTACGAAGAAGAGAGTATTTCCAACGACACAATCACTGTTCTCGATGACACCGTGATTAAAGACACGGCCCGGAATTCTTTGGAAGGGCGTCGCAGGATCTCCAGAGGGATACCAGACTTCGATAGTCTCTCGCCCTAGAAACCAGACGTTGGTCCCGATAGAACGGACAGAGACGACAGTGTCAGGATTACTTTCAATCGTGGCGTAAGACAGAGGATCGATCCACGTCTCACCCGGATTAACGAAGTACCAGCGACCTGCGCTCCTAGAGTAAGGCGAGTTCGCGATAGCAATCATGCACGAATCCGTCATGATGATATTCTTGAACGTGACCTTCGTCGGAGTAGGATTGCCGGGATCGTTAGGAGATGGGACACGCCGAAAAGTCGAGAAAGCCCCACTATCAGCACCACCTAGGAAAGTCCCAGCACCCCAAGAAAGAGCCGCACTCGTAGTCGTACTCACCGTCGAATTACCCGACGAGCCTCCTGAAGTTGAATAGAAGTACGCCGAATTTCCAGAGACATAGTCGAGGTTAGCGAGAGGATTCTTCTGGATTACTACGGAGTAATTAGCCGAGTTCCCGACGGCATTTACGGCATCGCCAAGGTTTTGTAGTGTGGCAGAGTTGTTCGCGCCAATGACTACAGTAAAAGGATGCCCAGACATACCATTTTCAGTGTTGTCGTTTGGATTAGTAACCACAAACTTGTAGTACATGCTTCCGATGACTACGACGTCGTTAGCTGCGATATTGACAGACGCTGATGCCGTCAGTGTACCGAGAGCCGTAGGAAGTTCTGACGCAACCCAGAGGTCGTTATCTCCGCAGACATAGGCTGACGGAGCGATATCGCCGATGGCGTTGCTGATAGCCAACGTATTCGTAGCAGTGCTACTCGTGGTAAACGTACCCGGGACAGTCAGTTCAGTCGGCGTACCACTACTATCTAGGACATAGACACCAGTTTGAGTAACAGCAAAGAGGTGGTTACCGAAGGTGCCGTCCTGACAATAAAGCGAGCAAGTAGGAGAAGACCCGAGGTTAACCCATTGGCGAAAGCCGGGTCGGATAAGAGCAGAAGCCCCTTCTACAAAGTTCGAAGGATTCTTTTCGAAGAACCTATTCTGGACTTTGATGATAGGCTCGTTGCCGGTATCACGTCTCCAGTCTGAATGTTGAAGGGGGATCTGTGTCATTGAAAATAGAAGGCTTTCTTACTAGAGACTGTAATTAGTATAGTTCAGACCACAGAAATAACGTCACCGAACCAACATTTTGAGTAGCTTGGTAAGTCGCTCCAGGAGGAACTATAGCAAGAAGAGTTCCGTTTGTATCAGTTGAGCCATTTCCTGAGTTGAAACCCACAGCTACGCCATTCACATATAGATACCAGTTATTACTTCCACCAGTAGTATATGTCATCGTGACAGAAACTGTTATCGGAGAAGACCCTGTATTGGTGTACGTCGTTCCGACTGCTCTAGAGCCTGTCACGTTGTGCCACGTCTGATTCTGCCCTAGTTGACTAGTACCGTCAGGGATGTTATTGGCGTAGACTTGAGTATTGCTCGAAGTATATCCTCGGATAGTTCCAGCAGTATTACCTACGAGATTACAGCCGGTGATGACGTAATCAGTTGCAGAGCCGATAGAGATGCCGTAGCCTGTATTGCTTACAGATGTCGCGTTGACAGAGAAACCCGAACCTACATTCAAGTAAATCCCGTTACTCTTACAACCAGAGATTGAGACAGTACCAGAAACACCAAACGATCCAACGAAGTTACTGATCGTCTGAATACCGTTGCCGTCTAGGATACCGGAGATATTCGTCTCAGAGACAAAGACAGTCTTGCCTGCTTCGAAAGATAGGCCACCGGCTGTAGTCTGAGTGACTTCGCCTTGGAACCAAATACCGATAGGATAAGACGACCCAGTGTTAAGCGAATCGATTACTCGTACACCAAACGCGACAGAACTCATGAAAGAGTTAGTAATATGCGTACCGGTGGCATTGCTATCAATCAAGATATGTGCCGTCGTATTCGAAGACAGGTAACGCCAAGTAACCGTACCGTCAGTCAGATTGTTTGCAAACCTAGAACCAGATGTACCAGTCGGAGGAGATCCTACACTGGTTGTACCTGCCGTTGTACAGACATAGAAGTTACCGCCAGTAAGTGTGACAGTGCCCAAAGACATC
>Ga0335069_10000924_pt1 | contig 47280 bp, 38 predicted proteins | sample Lox_Sample_11_FD_206714 | JGI IMG/M metagenome (GOLD analysis project Ga0335069, IMG submission 206714) | Soil microbial communities from Loxahatchee National Wildlife Refuge, Florida, United States - Lox_Sample_1.1 | ecosystem: Environmental > Terrestrial > Soil > Wetlands | place: USA... | reverse complement strand
CCCAGGCTGATTCTCGGGTTGCTATTTGGATACCTGTTTTACTGGAGCGGGAACCTGTGGTACCCGGTAACGGCACATTTTGTAAACAATGCAATTCCCGTGACAATTGCATATTTTTCCGGGAACAATCAGGTTACCGGAGCAGGGGAGGTGAAAAGCTTAAGCTTTCTCTTTATGGCCGGGGCATCTTCCGTGGTGGTGGCAGTAATACTTTATTTTTTCAGGAAACTCTATTCAGGAAATTCCGCAGCTCCTTCATCAGGAGCCACAGTATCGAATGCGGGAGACAATACCTGATCCTGTTCCTCCCCGTTTTTCTCAAGTTCATTTTTTCTGAAGAAATAGACCAGCCCGTATTCTTCGCATTTCTTCCTTTTTTCAGCCTCGGGCAGTTCTGAAAAATGTGATTCGACGTCATTCCAGATATTCAGTATAAGGGCATCGGCTTCGTGCCTGAGTTCACTGTTCTTTGAAGAGTATTCAAGAGTTCTTTTTGTAATTGTTGCATGGAAGTTAAGGGCGTCGATATATTGTTCGAACCTGACCTTTACCACGGCGATTGTGGGATTTGTTATCGGACTGCCTCCTTTTTTTATCCTGAATTCTTCACCTTCAATGATCCTCCTGCCCCAGCTGAGAAGTTCATTTTCAGTATTGAGGGCTGGTACGGTTGAGTCATTCGTGGCAATACCATAATAGGCCCTTGTTTCGGCCGGAAGGTCGCCCCTGTATATTGCCATATTCATCACCCTTACAAAATGAGTGAGATAGATTCTCGCTTTCCTGACAATCTCGTTATAGCTTTTGCTTTTTTTATCACGCGAGGCCTGCGATTGTCTTTGAAGATGAATATTCTGTTCAAACTGCGGGAGAAATCTTTGAAGCTGCACAAGGCTCTTTGGCGAGAAGGCCAGCTTATGCGGAGGCATCTCCCTGCCGGTCTCAAGGGCTGTTTTAAGGGCCCTGATCCTGGCACTATCGGTGTTGGGCAGACGACGGTAAGGCATTTCAGGATTGTTGAAAAACTGTTAATAACAGGTACGAATATAATGATATTTTGTTAATATCAAAGACTATTCGCAATTTTTATCGCTGAAAATGAGATAGCTGAAATTAAATGCAGAATATTACCGACAGATACGGTAAGCTTGTGAATAACCTGACCCCGGTCAGAGGTTCTTTAGCTTTAATTCTTTCTTCCGGACCTTTTTTGCGAGCGACTGGATGGATTCCTCCGATACCAGTTTGAAGATCTTTTTTCTTACCGGTGCATATTTCTCATGCAGGGGGCATGGATTATTTTCGTTGCAGTTTTTAAGACCAAACCCGCAACTTGAAAACGACCTGTTTCCTTCGACGGAAATAATCAGCCTTTCGAGGGTAAGATCCGATTTCCCGGTTTCAAAATAAAATCCCCCGCCCTTTCCCTTTACAGATTCCACAAATCCCGCCCTGACAAGCCTCTGCAGGATTTTAGCCGTGAAAAACTGTGGCGCTTCTATCTCCCTGGCTATCTCAATAGTCCCGGGCCGTTTCCCTTTCAGGTTCTGAAGCTGGACATACACCAGGCTTCTCAGGGCATACTGTGTCTCCTTGTTGAACATAAAAGTGGCTAAAAATAATATTTACAACAAAGCTAAATAAAAATTATCAAAATACCAAAAGACCATATTGTCTTATAATGGATGTTTATATATCTTTGCACCAGATTCATAAAAATATTTAAAATTACGACAGACATTATGAAAACTGCAACTGAGAATCTCGAAAATGATCATGTCTACATATTGCAGCTTATTGCCGTGATGGAAAAGATGACCAGGATTGATCCGCCGGAAACGGACCATATTGAGATGGTCGTTGATATAATCAGGAATTTTGCAGACGGGATACACCATGCCAAGGAAGAAAACCTGTTATTCAGGGAGCTTGGAAACAAGGGCCTTTCACCCCAGCAGGGACCCGTGGCCGTGATGCTTCACGAGCATGAAGAGGGCCGCAACCTCGTCAGGGGAATTGCAGATAATCTCAAGCGATATATGGAAGGTGAAAAAGGGGCGCTTATGCTTGTCTATTCCAGCATGCTGGGTTATTCCGGTCTGCTCCGGAACCATATTGCAAAAGAGAACAATATCCTGTTCAGGATGGCCGACAGGGTGCTTTCATCTGAGGAGCAGGAGTCGCTTCTTGCGAAATTTGAACAGGTCGAAAACCCATCAGGGAAAGGCCTTAAAGCCACCGATTATGTGTCAATGGTACTTGAACTTGCTGCCAGATATCCCGCGGACTGAAACTGACAAATAATTTTTATTATTGGTTGTTACATAATTTCAGGGTTATTACCTTAGTGCTTTTAAGTACCACGGTAATTTAACCCAGAAAATATGTTCAAAAGTGAAGTTTATTCAGCAAGGAGGAAAAAGCTCCATAATATGATAAAATCGGGTATCGGCCTTTTCATCGGCAATGTCGATTCGCCCATGAACTATCCCGGCAACCAGTTTCATTTCAGGCAGGACAGCAGCTTCCTGTACTTCTTCGGTCTGGACCTCCAGGGATTTGCCGCTGTAATGGACTTCGATTCAGGAGAGGATCTTCTGTTCGGCAACGATTTCGATATGGACGACATCATCTGGATGGGCCCGCAGCCCCTCGTAAAAGATCTTGCACTTAAATGCGGAATCACAAAATCCTTTTCCCTGAAAGAGCTCGAAACGAAGGTAAAGGCTGCTGTTGAAGGCGGACGAAAGATACATTTCCTTCCCCCCTACAGGGGAGAAACAAAAATGACGCTCGGCTCGCTGCTGAAGGAGAATCCCTGTCAGATGAAAACTCTCTCCTCCGTGGACCTTATAAAAGCCGTTGTCGCCCTCAGATCGGTAAAGGAGAACATCGAGATTGATGAGATTGAAAAGGCCGTCAGCATAACCGGGGAAATGCAGGTTGCTGCAATGAAAATGTGCAAGCCCGGAGCGCGGGAACAGGAGATATTCGGTGCAGTTGAAGGGATTTCCTGGGCAAAAGGTTCAGGTCCTTCTTTCCCGTCGATCATAAGCATCAATGGCCAGACACTCCATAACCACCTGCATTGCAATATTCTGAGGGAGGGGAGACTGATGGTAACGGATTGCGGAGCAGAAACCGATCTTCATTATGCCGGTGATATAACCCGCACTACACCGGTGGGTGGAAAATTCAACGACCGGCAAAGGGACATTTATGAAGCTGTGCTGAAAGCAAATACTCAGGCGATCCAGGCGGCAGGTCCGGGTAAGTCGAACAGGGATCTTCATTTCATCGCGTGTCGTGCCCTGGCCTCGTCACTTAAAGAGATAGGCCTGATGAATGGCGATATTGATGAAATTGTCAGTGACGGCGCTCACGCCTTGTTCATGCCCCACGGCCTCGGGCACATGCTCGGACTTGATGTTCACGACATGGAATCGCTGGGAGAAGACTATGTCGGCTATAACAGTGATGTGAAAAGGAGCGACCAGTTCGGTCTTGCATTCCTGAGATTTGCACTGCCGCTTCAGCCCGGCCATGTATTTACTATAGAACCGGGCTGCTATTTTATCCCGGAGCTGATAGATCAGTGGAGGGCCGCTGGAAAGTTCACCAGGTTTATCAATTACGAAATGCTGGAAGGGTTCAGGGACTTTGGAGGGGTGAGAATAGAGGATGATATTCTGATCACACCAAAAGGAGCAAGAGTACTGGGGAACCCCATCCCTAAAACGATTTCCGAGGTAGAATCAATCTGTTCCTAGCTTTCAGAAAGCCTTGTAATACTCCCTGTTCATCCTGGCGATATTCGTCAGCTTTATCTGTTTCGGGCATTCAGCTTCGCATGAACCGCTGTTTGAACAGTTTCCGAAGCCAAGCTCGTCCATCTTTTCGACCATTGCCCTTACCCTGTCTTTTGCCTCGACTCTTCCCTGCGGGAGCAAAGCGAACTGCGAGATCTTTGCCGAAAGGAACAGCATCGCGGATGCGTTTTTGCATGCAGCTACGCAGGCACCGCAACCGATGCATATAGCTGAGTCAAAAGCAGAATCTGAATTTTTCTTGGGTATTTTTGTCGTATTCGCTTCAGGAGCTGATCCGGTATTTATTGAAATAAAACCTCCGGCTATCTGAATCTTGTCAAATGCGCTCCTGTCTACAATAAGGTCCCTAATCACCGGGAATGGCTTTGCCCTCCATGGTTCGATCCATACAGTCTGGCCATCGTTGAAGAACCTCATTGAAAGATGGCAGGTTGTAACAGCCGCGACGGGCCCGTGAGGATGGCCGTTTATATACATGCCGCACGACCCGCAGATACCTTCACGACAGTCGTGATCAAAGGCAACCGGCTCTTTTCCTTCCTCTGCAAGCTTTTTATTAAGGGCATCAAGCATTTCGAGGAATGCCATTTCGGGCGAGACATTGTCCATTTTGTAGGTCTCGAACCTTCCCTTTGATGCCGCATTCTTCTGCCGCCAGATCTTTAAAGTAAGTTTCATAAGCTACTGATTATTTAAAGTCCTTCAGTCGTGAAGTCGTGTGGTGATAAAGTTTCCATCTGACCACGGGACCCCGGATACGGGACTATTTATAACTCCTCTCTTTAAGTTCAACAAATTCGAATTTCAGCTCTTCCCTGTGAAGTATGTGTTCCCTGCCCTCACCTGCATATTCCCATGCCGCGACATATGCAAAATCGCTGTCATTTCGTTTTGCTTCACCCTCGGGCGTCTGATATTCTTCCCTGAAATGTGCCCCGCACGACTCTTTCCTGTTGAGGGCATCGGTTATCAGAAGGTCGGCAAGCTCGAAGAAGTCAGCGACCCTTCCTGCCTTTTCAAGATCCATGTTCAGTTCCATCCTTGTTCCGGGTATCTTCACATCCCTCCAGAATTCATCCTTCAGCTCGCGCACAAGTGACTGTGCTTTTTTCAGTCCTTCCTCGTTCCTGACCATTCCCACATAGTCCCACATAATTTTTCCAAGACGTTTGTGGAAAGATGCTGCAGTCTGATGGCCATTGATCGATAATAGCTTTTCAAGCCGTTCAACAGCTGTTTTTTCCGCCTCTGCAAATTCGGCAGTTCCGGTCGTAATTCTCGGAACCCTTATTTCACCCGAAAGGTAATTGCTGATGGTATTCGGAAGAATAAAATACCCGTCGCCGGCAGCCTGCATAAGGGAGCTGGCACCAAGCCTGTTGGCTCCGTGGTCGGAGAAGTTTGACTCTCCAACCGCATACAGGCCAGGTACGGTTGTCATCAGTTCATAGTCGACCCAGAGACCTCCCATGGTATAATGTCCGGCAGGATAGATCCTCATAGGTTCTTCATAAGGATCTATTCCAGTGATCGTCTTATACATATCGAAAAGGTTGCCGTACTTGTTCCCGATTGCTTTTTTACCCTGCTTCACGATGGCATCCCTGAAGTCGAGGTTTACTGAGAGACCCGTTTCGCCGACCCCGTATCCAGCGTCACATCTCTCTTTTACTGCTCTTGATGCGACATCACGGGGCACCAGGTTGCCGAATGCCGGATATCTCCTCTCCAGGAAATAATCCCTTTCATCGTCAGGGATTGAATTGGCGGGTCTCTTATCGCCTCTGGCTTTCGGAACCCAGACCCTTGCGTCGTTCCTCAGCGATTCAGACATAAGCGTAAGCTTCGACTGGTATTCATTCAGCTGGGGAACACTGGTGGGATGTATCTGTACAAAGCTGGGGTTCGCGAAGAAAGCTCCTTTCTTATGTGCTTTCCATGCAGCCGATGCATTGGAATTGACTGCCAGTGTCGAGAGGTAATAAATTGTTCCGTAACCGCCTGTCGCAAGAACGACCGCATGGGCAGAATGTCTTTCAATTTCGCCCGTAACCAGGTTACGTGCAATTATACCCCTCGCTTTCCCGTCTACCAGAACTATCTCCAGCATTTCGCGGCGGGGGAACATCTTCACATTGCCTTTCTGAATCTGCCTGTTAAGCGACGAGTAGCAGCCAAGCAGGCATTGCTGCCCGGTCTGTCCCTTTGCATAGAATGTTCTCGAGACCTGGACACCACCGAAGGATCTTGTATCGAGCGTCCCGCCATAATCCCTTGCAAACGGGACCCCGATTGCAGTGAAATGGTCAATAACCTGGTTGCTCACTTCAGCTGCCCTGTAAACATTCGCTTCACGTGCCCGGTAGTCTCCTCCTTTTATCATGTCGTAGAAGAGCCTGTAAACGCTGTCGCCGTCATTCTGGTAGTTCTTTGCAGCGTTTATGCCTCCCTGCGCGGCAACCGAATGGGCCCGGCGCGGAGTATCCTGGTAGCAAAAGCTCTTTACGTTATATCCCAGCTCTCCCAGGGCCGATGCTGCACCGGCACCGGACAGGCCTGTACCGATTACGATTATATCCAGCTTTTTCTTGTTTGCCGGGTTGACAAGTTTGACGGAAGCCTTAAACTTTGTCCATTTTTCAGAAAGAGGACCGTCGGGAATCTTTGAATTTAAGATGGTCATGGTTATTTGATTCTGAAATTTATCTGAGTTGCCATAATGTAATTGAAATCAGGGCGAAACCTGCAGGAATGAAAATAGAGTAGATCCATGATATGGCCTTCACGACAGGGGTCCATATCCTGTGATTAAGTCCCAGTGTCTGAAATGCCGAATAGAAAGCATGATGAAGATGAATTCCAAGCATCACGAAACACCACAGGTATATATAATCATATGCCGGGATTTTGAAAAGCGAATGAGCGACCCCATAGAAATTTTCAGGATCACCTTTTAGGAGTCCAAGCCTGATGAAGTAAAAGTTGAAAAAGTGAAGTATGAAGAAGACCAGTACCGTTGCCCCTGTCCAGATCATGAACCTTGACAGGGAATTGGTGCGCGACTTCTGCCCACCGGCATAGCCAACCGGTCTTGCAAACCAGTTCTGTATCTGCACGAAAATACCGTATGTTATATGTACGAGCACCGCAGCAAGAAGCACAATTTCAAATATCCTGATAAGCGGAAACGTGGCCATAAAATGTGCAGCCCTGTTAAAGGGAACCGGATCGCTTTTTAAAAGCATGAGGTTAATGATAAGGTGAACCGGGAGGAATGTAATCAGGAATAATCCTGCCAGAGCCATCACAAATTTCTTTGAGAGTGAAGAGAAAAGAATCTTGTTCATCAGGTATATGGTTTAACTGGTCTTTATCAGCGATGTTGATGTTCATAAATGTAGTTTTAAAAAATCAGATTAACAATAACGCTTCTGCCTTGAAAAAGATAATATTTATCAGCTCCCGGGCCCGATTGACAGGAACCAATAATTGGTTAAATTTGTAAAAATCGGGTCTTCATGAAAAAATATGTTCACTTCAGAGGGAAGAAGATATTTTATTCTGAAAAGGGGTTTGGAAAAACAATCATCCTTGTTCATGGCTATCTTGAGTCGGGAGAGATATGGGATCCTTTCTCAGCGAGGCTGGCAGAAAAGTACAGGGTCATCCAGGTGGACCTGCCTGGTCACGGAGGCTCTGACATATACGAGGAAACCCACAGTATGGAGTTTATGGCATCGGTTCTTGAGGGACTGATGAACTCCCTGGGGCTTGAGAAGGCTTTTATTACGGGTCATTCCCTTGGCGGGTACATAGCGCTGGCTTTCCTGGAAAATTTTCCTGCAAGGCTCTCGGGCTACTGCCTGTTCCATTCGCATCCCTTTCCCGATACCTCTCAGGTGATCCAGAAGCGGGAGAGGGAAATCCTGATAGTGAAAGCCGGGAAAAAATTCCTGATGTATCCCGACAATGTCAGGAGGATGTTCGCCGACCATAACCTGCCGTCGATGTACAGCGAACTTGAGCGTTCAAAGAGAATAGCCTCGGAAATCAGTGCTGAAGGCATTATCGCCGTTCTCAAAGGCATGATGCTTCGTCCGTCGCGGCTCGGGCTGATGGAAGCCGGCAAGGTGCCCTGTCTCTGGATTCTGGGTGCATCCGACAATTATATCGATCCGGGCACAATGAAGGAAAGGGTCACGCTTCCTGCCAATGCTGAACTTGTTGTCCTGAAAAGTTCGGGTCACCTGGGCTTTGTCGAGGAGACTGATACAACGGCAGCATCACTGCTTGAATTCATTGATAAAAAAGCACTGTGGTAGGTACTCCCGCCTTTGTGCACCTGTGGCGGGGATACTCATCGTGATTACTATTTCTTCAGGTAATCAACAGCATACTTTAGAGTCGTATCGAGCTCCTGCCAGATCGGATAGAACCCCTTGTTGTCAATTATATTCCTGACAATGTAGGCTTTAAGCTGTGTATAGATAATCCTTCCCGATGTTTTGATCCCCTCAGGATCCTTTTTGATCCCGTTTGTGGCAGCAAAACGAACAAACTGGTCGAGGAGCCCTTGCTTGTCGAGGTATTTTTCCATCTCACCGTATTCGGTGAATGCTTTCAGAGTCTCCCGGTTGGTTTCGGTATATTTGAGGGCGAACCTGTAAATCATGGTAGGACGGACCAGCCCGAAGTAGTTTGAATAGCCGCTTGTGTCGTAAGGAACAAACTTGTCGGGCATTATACCTCCTTCACCATATAATATCCTTCCACCCTGTGTTTTGAATTTTGGAAGGTTGTTCAGGTGAATGCTGTCCTTCACCAGATATTCCCCCCTTGCAAACCTGTCGTGGAATTCCTCGTAGTATTTATCCGTGCCTTCGGTGTAAGGTTTTTGAATCGATCGGCCGGTAGGGGTATAATATCTTGCTACGGTAAGCCTCATGCCCGATCCGTCAGAAAAGGGCACCGGTTCCTGCACGAGACCTTTTCCGAATGAACGTCTGCCGATTATGGTTCCCCTGTCGTTGTCCTGTACCGCACCGGCGAGTATCTCGCTTGCCGAAGCAGTCATTTCGTCTATGAGGATAACAAGGTCGCCAGTTTCAAATTCACCCTCTCCCGTAGCATAAGCGTCATTCCTTGGCTGTGTCCTTCCCTTGGTATAGACAATTAGCTCGCCTTTCTTCAGAAACTGGTCAGCGATACGGATTGCCGATTCCATTATTCCTCCTGAGTTCCCACGCAGGTCGATTATCAGCTTGGTCATGCCCTTCGACTTGAGTTCCCTCAGTCCGCTTATAAATTCATCGGGGGTATTGACCGCAAAGTTGCTTATTTTGATATATCCCGTATTGTCATTTATCATGTAGGAGACATCAACAGAATACCTTGGAATCCTGTCGCGGGTAATTTCGAAAGGCAACAGCGACTTGTGTCCTTTCCTGAGGATCTTCAGTTTTACGGTTGTTCCCCTGGGGCCCTTAAGCATTCCCATGGCTCCCTCATCTGTTATACCTTTACCGGCTACCAGCGAATCATTTACGTAAATGATTTTATCACCGGCAAGTACCCCTGCCTTTTCTGACGGGCCACCCGGAACAGTGCCAATTACCAGTATTGTATCCGTAAGAAGGTTAAAGGTTATTCCGATACCGTCAAAATTGCCCTGCAGCGGCTCATTGGCTTTTTTCAGCTCCTTGGCCGGGAGGTAGATCGAATGGGGATCGAGCTTTTTCAGAATGGCTGGTATTGCTGTTTCTTCCATGTCGTTCCTGCTTACCGAATCGACATAATCTGACTCAATAATATTTATAATATTACTAAGCTTATCGCTCTTGGACCTGATGCTTGAATGGTAGGAGTCACCTCTTTTACCCGGGAGGTAAACACCTGCTAAAATTCCTGCAGCAAAAGAAACGGCGACTATTATCGGAAGGATTACACTCCTGCCAGTGTTATTGTATTTCATAAATGTCATTTTCAGGGTCAATATACACTACTTCAATCCCGGCCCTTTTCAGAAGATGGAGTCCGTCGGTATTATGATATTTATTGCAGTAAACCACCCTTTTGATACCCGACTGTATAATAAGCTTGGCACATTCCATGCAAGGTGATGTTGTGACATAGAGAGTGGCATCCTCACTCGAGTTATGTGATTTTGCAACTTTTGTAATGGCGTTGGCCTCCGCATGTAAAACATAAGGATAGGTGATATTGTTCTCATCCTCGCATTTATTTTCAAATCCCGAGGGGGTACCATTGTATCCGTCGGATATTATCATCTTCTCCTTGACGATAAGTGCACCAACCTGTCTCCTGACGCAATAGGAGTTCTTGGCCCAGATTTGTGCCATCTCAAGATATCTCTTATCGAAAGCGATTTGTTTTTCCCCGTATGGCTTAATAATATCCTTTCCTGCCATCTTGTTCTTTTAGTCCGATTCAAAAGTTCACAAAGTTAACTAAATTTTGATTTTTCTGCGTTATTTGCACAGAGTGAAGAGAGTTACACAGGTAGCAGATCACTTTAATATTATGAAGTTTTATTCTTTTTCTGGTTTGAGCAGCGTTTGAATTATATTTGAATAAATGACTGATAATTTTTCACATGAGGTACCTGTTGCATAATTCAGGCGAAGTAAAATACGTTGAAATTCCTGAAAATACCTTTATCCTTGGAAGCGAGGAAGAGGCGACCGACATTGCCGCGTTCTGCTTTGAAAATATGACCAGCCGCCTTCTGCTTTCCGGCGGGAACCTGGATGACAGGTTTTTTGACCTGAAAACAGGTCTTGCAGGGGCCATAATGCAGAAATTCTCGAACTATCAGATCACTTTTGCCGCTGTCATTCCGGGAGAAAAGATCACGGGCCGTTTCGGGGAGATGGTTCTTGAGGCTAACAAAGGCAGGCAGTTCAGGTTCACAAATAGCAGGGACGAGGCAATACGCTGGATATCTGGATGAACACGGGTCAGAATAAAATTGCAGCCGGTATAAAAAAGTTGATAACATTTTGAGTTATGAACTGTTATAATAACTGGTGAAATGTATTTTTGCGGTAATTTGCAGGGCAGGTGAATATCAGTTCAATGATGGCCGCCTCCCGAGACATGTAAAGTCAATAAAGGATATGAAACGGATCTTATCAATATTAGTCCTTGTATCTGTGGTCATGAATCTTGCCGGGCAGGGAAAATTCACGGATAAGCGCGACGGCAATGTTTACAGGACGATCAGCGTACAGGGAGTAACCTGGATGGCTGAAAATCTCAGGTTCAGGGCTCCACAGGGTTCTGCCTATTTTGAACGCGATTCAACCAACTCGGGCCGTTACGGTATTTTATACGACTGGACAACAGCCATGAAGGTCTGCCCTGAAGGCTGGCATCTTCCTTCAGGGGAACAATTCCAGGTTCTTGTAAGCTATAACGACCAGAAAGGCACATGGAAAAGTCAGAAACCCCAGTCGGATTCATTCGGGGTGCAGCTTGCCGGTATGCAGGATTATGAGGGAACCTTCAGCGAGGCTGAAGAGAGTGCCTACTTCTGGACCTCGACCGAATATGATAAGGAGAATGCCCAGTACGCCAGCTATGTGATCGTTTCAGATAACCCTGTTTCGGATGTATCGCGTAAAGAGGACATCTCCGATCTTCACGGTGCGGAAAAATCAAACAAGTACTCTGTACGCTGCGTAAAAACCAGGTAGGTTCAAAAAAACAGGTATATACCGGACCAAGCCTCCCGGCAATGGATCGCATTATGCCTGACTCCTGTTTTTTCACCATTCCCAACCCCCTGGGGTATATCACGGATATTTTATATCTTAGTGTTTTACGGCTGAGTTACATGTTCCGCAGTTAGACGAAATACAAATCAATATGGGTGGTAAAGAAAAAGTCTATTCCAAGAAACAGGAAAAACTGGCAAGATATTCCAAGGCACTAAGTCATCCTGCAAGGATATACATCCTCGATTTCATAGCCTCTTCAAAATCGATGAGCTGTTATAGCTCAGAGTTGGCGGAGAACCTGACAATTGCCAGGTCAACACTTTCACAGCATCTTACCGAGCTAAAGACAGCCGGGCTCATTTATGGCGAGCCTGATCCGCCTTTCATAAGGTACTGCATTGACAGGGAGGCATGGGATGAAGCAAGAAAAATGTACAAGGCCTTTCTTGGAAGATAAAAATCAGACAATCGCCGCCTGGCACCTTTTTTCTCCTGTTCACCGGCAGTAATGACCATGTTACAGCAGAGATGTAGGCATATACATAATAGTAAATAATCTTTGTCCTGAAATTCGTTAAAAGACTATTTTTACAAATTCAACCGGACAGATGGACAGGAAAGGTAAAGCTATTATTATAGGAGCCGGCATTGGCGGCCTCGCCACAGCAATAAGGCTTGCAAAAAGCGGTTACAATGTAAGGGTGCATGAGAAAAATCATGTACCGGGCGGACGATGCGGCCAGGTAATCCATGAAGGACACAGGTTCGACCTTGGGGCCACGATGCTTCTTATGCCGGGTGTTTACCGTGAAGTCTTTGAATCGCTGGGTATTGACTTTGAACAGGCCCTCCGACCCGAGCCCCTTCCCGAACTTTACAGGCTGTATTTTGACGATGGAAAGAAAATTTCTTTCTCGACCGACGGTAAGCTGATGGAGCAACAGCTTGAGGAGATAGAGAAAGGAAGTTCGTCAAGAGCGGCAGACTATGTAAGCGAAGGATACGGGTTTTACCGTACCGCTTCCGCAAAACTGATCGGGAGGAATTTTTACAACTTTTTTGAATTCGCCACTCCGGGCAACATTGCGATGCTTCTCAGGTTGAAAGTCTATCTTACACACCAGCAGTACATTCAAAGGTTTTTCAGGGATCCACATCTCCAGATGTCCTATACCTTCCAGAATATTTATGTTGGTCAGAGCCCGTTCGATTCCCCGGCATTCTTTTCAATGATACCTGCCATCGAGATAAAGGAAGGTTCATTTTTCCCCAAAGGTGGAATTTACAGGATTGTCGAAACCCTTAAATCGGAAGCTGACAAATGTGGTGTTGAATTCTGTTTCGGGAGCGAGGTGAGCTCAATATCCCTGAACGGAAGCTCCGTCAGGGGAGTCGTTCTTCAGTCGGGAGAGGCCGAGACTGCCGATGTGGTCGTTGCAAATGCAGATCTTCCCTATGTCTATAATAACCTGCTTCCTGCCGGCTGGAGAGCAAGAAAATTGCGGAGAATGAAATATTCCTGTTCAGCAATGGTTTTTCACTGGGGCCTGGATAAAAGGTACGATCATCTGGCTCATCATAATGTTTTTCTCTCCGACAGCTTCAGAACCGGTTTGCGTGTCATTTTCAGGGACAAGGCCGCTGATCCGTCACCAAGCTTTTACGTTCACGCACCATCGCGGTCCGATCCGGCAGCTGCACCGGCCGGAGGCGATACTCTTTCGGTTATCGTGGGCATCGGTCACCTCGATGAAAAGAAAAACCAGGACTGGAACCTGTACCGCAAGATTACAAGGGAGGCTGTCCTTTCGAGGCTTGCAAAAGAGGGACTGACCGACATTGATGATCACATAAAGCATGAAATATGCTATAATCCCGGAACATGGGAATCGGTGTACAATGTTTCAAGGGGATCGGTTTTCGGGAGCCTGAACCATAGCCTTCTCCAGATGGGATATTTCAGGCCGCATAACAGGCACCCAAAGTATAAAAATCTTTATTTTACAGGCGGAAGCACCCACCCCGGGAACGGAATACCCCTGGTGCTGCTTTCCTCGAAACTGACATCTGAAAGAATACTCAAGGAAGGGAACATGTCAATATGATATCGCTTAAGGAGACATATCTGGATATTTATAACAGGATTGACTTTCAAAAGATAAAGGATCATCCTAATATTCTGATCGCGGCAAGCTTCTGGGAGGAGGAAAGATATCTTGCTGCCAGGACCTGTTACAAGTTCATGAGGGCCGTTGATGATCTTATCGACGATCATAAATCAGCAGGGCACAAAATTACTGATAATGACAGGCAGCAATTCATCGATTACGTCGAAAGCTGGCTGAAGATGATATTCCGGGGTGATTCGCCGGAACCTTTTCAGAAGGAGCTGACCGCGACGATCAAAAAATTCAGAATACCGTCATGGCCGCTCGAGGCCTTTGCCAGGTCGATGATTTATGATATTTACAATGACGGATTTGCCACACTGCAGTCCTTTATCGATTATGCAGGAGGAGCTTCGGTTGCCCCTGCGGCAATATTTGTACATCTTGCGGGTGTACGAAGGGAAGGGGATCATTATTCAGAGCCTTTATTCGATGTCAGGTCCGCTGCTCTTTCCTGTGCAATATTCAGCTACCTGGTACATATTGTCCGCGATTTCCAGAAAGATCAGCTTAATAACCTGAACTACTTTGCCGATGATATGATTGCCAGGCATGGCCTGACGAGGGAAAAGCTTGCCGCGATTGCGGGAGGCGAAAAAATACCGGATGGATTCAGGGATATGATTGCCGAATACATGGCTCTTGCGGATGAATACCGTATCAGGACACGTAACTGCATAGTTAACATATGGCCTTTTCTCGAACCGCGTTACCGCCTGAGCCTTGAGATTATCTTCGACCTCTACCTTATGGTTTATGAAAGGATCGATGTCAGGAGGTCAGGCTTTACAGCTGAGGAATTCAACCCGTCACCGGCCGAGGTTGCTGAAAGAGTTCTCGGGGTAATTCATAACTCGGCTACACTCACCGACAAACCCCTCCTATGAATATATTTTTACACCATCTGCTGAAAAGGAAATCATTTTATTTAATCACACCTGTTTTTACAATTCTGTCTGCCGCAGTATCAGCGCAGCAGGATACTCTTAAAGGCAAAGGCCCCTTATCGCAGCCTGTGTACGTCACTTCACGTCTTACCACTGCCAGGCCGGTAATCGACGGCAAGCTCGACGATCCGTGCTGGAAGACAGGAGACTGGGCAAGCGACTGGACCCAGAGCATTCCAAACGAGGGTGGAAAACCGACTTACCGGACAGACATGATGATTCTTTACGACGACCGGAACCTCTATGTTGCTTTCAGGGCACACGACAGTGAACCGAAGAAAATTAAAAGACTCGCCGGGGTGAGAGATGAATTTATGGGCGATATCGTGGGAATTAATTTTGACAGTTACCGCGATTACAGGACCGGGTTTGAATTTAACCTGACTGCATGGGGGCAGAAAATAGACCTGATCCTTTTCAATCCCGACAACTGGGATGTGAACTGGCAAGCCGTCTGGAAAGGAAGGGTCGGCATGGAAGATTCGGCATGGGTTGCAGAGTTTGAGATCCCTTTCAGCCAGCTGAGGTACAGTAACAGGGATGAGCAGGTATGGGGCCTTCATACATGGAGGGCAATTTCAAGGATGAATGAAGAGGATAACTGGGAAAAGCAGACAAAAACAGGTCCGGGCATAATGTACAATTTCGGTGAGCTCAGGGGGATTAAGGGCCTGAAAAAAAGCCATCGCCTTGAGATACTGCCATATTCCCTGGGATCGCTTGAGACGATGAAAAAGACTGCAGGTGATCCTTTTACAGAAAACGGACGGTCGTGGAGCGGCAAGCTTGGTCTCGACGCAAAAATTGGCATATCAAGCAATTTCACGCTCGATCTTACTGTGAACCCCGACTTCGGGCAGGTGGAATCTGATCCGTCTGTGATGAACCTGACGGCATTTGAAACCTTTTACCAGGAAAAACGGCCGTTTTTCCTGGAGGGCCTCACAATTTTCAATTATGATTTTGACGATCAGAAGATATTTTATTCACGGCGCATAGGGCACGCACCATCCTACGCATTGCAGGGGAACGATTCACTTTTTGTCAAATCACCGGCGATGACTACCATCTGGAGTGCTGCAAAATTCAGCGGTACCACATCAAAAGGATTATCTGTCGGCCTTGTGCAAAGTATTACGGGCCCTGAATATGCCAGGGTAAGCGATAATCACGGCAACACGGGTACCCGCAAAGTCGAACCGCTTACCAGTTACACCGTGGCCAGGATACAAAAGGGATATAATGCCGGAACAACGGTATTAGGTGGCATCTTCACCTCCACCAACAGGATCGGCAATGATGGCGGCCTCGATTTCCTTACATCAAATGCTTTTACAGGCGGGCTGGATCTTATTCACCGTTGGAGAAATAACAAGTATTTTATTGATGCCAGGTTACTTGGAAGCTTCGTCGAAGGTGGCACAAAATCCATTACTGTCCTTCAGGAATCCTCGGCAAGATATTTCCAGAGACCTGGCGCCGGATATCTTCATTTCGATACTGCCAGGACAAGCCTCAGCGGGTCGGGAGGCAAGTTTTTCATAGGAAGAGGATCGGGTCTCTGGAGATATAATACAGGCGTTTCGTGGCTTACCCCGGGACTGGAACTGAATGACCTGGGTTATATGACAACTGTAGACCAGGTTAAGCAGACAAATGAAATTTCCTACTTTGTAAATCATTCTGTTTCAATATTCCGGACATACAGCCTGAAGCTTGATGAGACAAATTCATGGAATTTCAACGGGACCTACCAGGGGTCGGCCGCTATCTTCACGGGAAGCTTTGACTTTAAAAATCAATGGAGCTTCCTTTCCAATATCAGTTACTACAATTCAGCTGTTGATCCGAGAAGGCTAAGGGGAGGATATGATTTCAGGATGCCCTCGGCCCTTATGCTGACAGGTACTGTTACCACCGACCAGTCGAAGAGAATTACCGGTGGACTGATTTATAATTATAAGCACTATGGAAGCGGGTCGGGCAGGGTAAATTCAATTGCACCTTCCCTGAGCGTACGCCCGCTGATGATGCTTAAGCTGAGCGTGTCGGCTGTTTATGAAACCAACCAGGATGCCCTCCAGTTTGTTGCAACAGAAAATACTCCCACCGGTGTAAAATCGGTCCTCGGAAGGATTGATCAGCAGACACTCGGACTGACGTTCAGGGCCGACCTGAATATTACCCCTCAATTCTCTGTCCAATACTACGGAAGCCCTTTTGTTTCGAAAGGAACATTCGGTGAATTCAAAAAAGTGACAAACCCAAGGGCCCCTGATTATGCTGACCGGTTCGAGATATTCAATCCGTTACTCCAAAATTCAAATTATACCTACGATGAAAACCATGACGGGATTCCCGAGATCACTTTTGGAAACCCCGATTTCAATTTCCACCAGTTCAGATCAAACCTGGTAGCAAAGTGGGAGTACAGGCTTGGATCCTTCATTTACCTGGTATGGTCGAGCGACAGGACCGAAACACTTCCTGACCCTGGCGTGTCGCTTGGCGAATCCATTAAACAGCTAAGGAAGATAATTCCCAACAATGTGTTCCTTATAAAACTCAATTACTGGTTTTCGTTGTAAATTTACATTTGATCGCAGAAACCGCAGGCTGCCTTATGTATATATATTTGATCCTGCTGCTACTGGGCTTCGGCTCGAATCTTGCCAGCTCCTTTACCTCATGGTATTCGGAGAAATTTGGCAGGCAGGCCGGAACTTTTATCACCATCCTTCTTCGTGACATATTCGGCATACCTGTATGGGCAGGCGGCTTTGTTGTTGCTGTCAACGCGGGCGGTGTTTTGATGATCGGCCGGGGAATACCTGAAAAAATTGCCGCGTGGTTGTTTCTCCTTGCAGGGGCGGCTGTAATTATTATTGCCCTTCTCAGTATAAGGATCAGGGCAGCGGCACCTTCAACAGGCGATCGACTGGTAAGTAATGGAATATATTCCCTGGTAAGGCACCCTATCCATTGCGGGACATTCCTTGAATTTATTGGAATCTTTTTATTCTGGCCTTCACTTCACGTTGCAATCTCATGCCTTGCCGGAACACTATGGATCGTCATTCAGTCGAAGTTTGAAGAATCCGACCTTAAACGGAGGATTCCTGAATACGAGGACTATATAAAGAACGTACCTGCATTTTTCCCCAGGATCCACGCAAAGACCACCTGAGTTTTCAGGCGGATGAAATCTGCCAGTCTGTACTTAAATATCCTCCTTTTGTCTAATTTCTTTTGATTCGCCTGCAACATAAACTTACTTTAATTGCGTTTATGCGTTAAAACAGGGAATTAATGGGGAAAATAAATTCTACTCTCTTTTGGAGAAAAGGAGCTTTATTCCTTTTCATTGTTTTTTGTTTGACAGGCCGGGAGAAAATTCTTGGCCAGTATAACGAGTATTCATTCAATACTCCGGGCAATGTCTGTTACCTGAAATATATTACTCTTACACCCGACACATCCGACAAGTCAATTAAACGACCATTTATCTTCATTCTTGGAAAGGAGAATGAATCGGCACTGGATGTGATGAAGGGTGATACGCTAAAAACTTCCAGGAACTTTTTTAATTATGAGTTTATCTACCTTCCAAACCCGGGAGAAAACGCCAGGAAGAAGCTGCAGTGCATCCCTTCCATTTCGAGTCTTGTTACGGATGATTACAGGTACGGAAAAGTGAATCTCTTCCTGAAGGTGAATGACGACAGTATCACCGGTGATGACATTAAGGAATACAGGCTGAATGCAATCTTCAGGAAGGTAAGGCTTAAATCGGAAGACAGGGCCCTTGTGGCGGCAGCAGAAACCAAGACTTCGCTTCTCGACGATTTCAAGGAAAAATTTGTACAGTACGAACCCATAAAGAAGGAGGAGACGGCAATATTCTATACCGAACCCGACAGTCTTGATAACTCCGGTGATGAGGGAGGTGATATAAAGCCGGTTAAGACGTACACTGGACCGCCTGTTAAATCGAAATTCACCATCACAGGTGTGGTCAAGGATAAAATCACGGGAGAAAGACTGCCTTTTGCCACGGTAACCATACTCGGGACGACGCTCGGAACCACGACAAACAACGACGGATACTTCACACTGTTAAAAGTACCGACAGACACAAGCACCATAGTTGTCCAGTATGTAGGGTATGAAAAATGGAACGTCTTTCTAACTCCGTCATCTCCCCTTACAAATATGATAATTGAACTGAAGGCATATTCGCAGCGGCTGCAGGGCGTAACGGTAACAGCCCACAGGAACGAGGTAGCCATGGCAAACAAGGAAAACATAAGCCTGATAAAAATAACTCCTAAAAAGCTCGAGGAGCTGCCTGGTCTGGGTGAAAGAGACATAATGAGGTCGTTCCAGCTGATGCCCGGAATCAGTGCATCCAACGAGTCATCTTCCGGCCTGTACGTCAGGGGAGGGACGCCGGATCAGAACCTAATAATATATGATGGTTTCACGGTGTACCATGTCGATCACCTGTATGGCTTTTTCAGTGCCTTCAACTCAAATGCTCTAAAGGATGTGCAGCTATACAAGGGAGGATTTGAGTCGAAGTTTGGAGGGAGGCTCTCCAGTGTCACCGAGATAACCGGTAAGGATGGAAACCAGAAAAGATTCAATGTAGGGGGCGATATAAGCCTTCTGAGTGCAAATGTTTATGTTGAAGCACCGGTTGGCGACAAAATCACAACAATGTTTGCTTTCCGCAGGTCATACCAGGGACCGATTTATGACGCTATCTTCAAGAAGTTCAACAGCAGCGCAGATACCCGGGTCCTGGCTCCTTCAGGCTCAGGGGCATTCAGGAGACCATTGGAATCAAACAGCCTCACATCATATTTCTACGACCTGAACGGCAAAATAACATACCATCCCACCGATAAGGATATTGTTACACTTTCAATTTTCAACGGTACCGATAAACTCGACAACGGAATATCAAATTCCTTTGGTTCATTCGGGACTTTTAACAGGGATTTCAGCATGCAAAACACCGACCTGACGAAATACGGGAATATAGGTGGCAGCTTCCGCTGGTCAAGAAAATGGAGCGACAAGCTTTACGGGAACACAGTTCTCAGCTATTCGAAATATTACAGCACCAGAGACCGGTCGTCACAGAGAGTCACGGTTAACTCCAGCAATGAAACAGTTACCACGAACCAGGGTATTTTCGAAAATAACCACCTGCGCGACTATAGCCTGAAATCGGATTACAGATACGACCTTACCTCATCGAACCAGATCCAGTTCGGAGTCTTCGCAACCTGGTACGATATAAAGTACACCTATGCACAGAATGATACATCCACGCTTATTGACCGCCACGACAATGGCCTTCTGACAGGTCTGTACCTCCAGGATGACATCAAGCTGCTTAAAGACAGGATGCACATTGTTCCCGGGATCAGGTCGAACTTTTACGGGGTGACAGGAAGGTTTTATGCCGAACCAAGGGCTTCTGTAACCTATTCACTTTCCGAAAAGGTGACCCTTAAAGGTTCAACCGGCAAATATTACCAGTTTGCAAACAGGGTAACCAGGGAGGATATCCTGTCGGGAAGCAGGGATTTCTGGGTGTTGTCTGACGGTTCCCAGATTCCGGTCAGCTCGGCGGTTCACTTCATAGCCGGGATCTCGTACGAGAACAATGATTACATTTTCAGCGCAGAGGGTTATTATAAATCCCTTAAGGACATAACGGAAAATTCACTCAGGATAAATTCGAGCCCTGCCGGTGTGAGCTATAACCAGAGCTTCTTTTCTGGATACGGGTACTCGCAGGGGATTGAATTTCTCGCGCAGCGGAAGAGCGGTAACCTGAACGGTTGGATTTGCTATACAATCGGGCAGGCAAGGAATCATTTCACAGAATATTCCGATACATATTATCCGGCCGACCAGGATGTGACTCATGAAATCAAAGTTGTTACCATGTATAAATGGAAGAGATTTGATTTTTCCGCGAACTTCATCTATGCAACCGGGAGGCCATATACGGCTCCTTCAGGTGCCTACAGCATAAAGCTCCTGGACGGATCCTCAAGAGACTTCTTCACGGTAACATCCAAAAACTCGCTTCGCCTTCCCGACTATAACAGGCTAGATGTCTCGGCAACTTATAAGCTTCTGGCAGGGTGGCGTGGTGAGAAGAGAAGGAGGGAGATCGGTTACATAGGCATTTCAATCTTCAACCTGTACAATCACAAGAACGTGTGGTACAAGCAATATGCTATACAGGACGGTTCAATTATCGAGACTAACATCAACTATCTCGGCATTACCCCTAACATCACACTTTCATTAAAACTACGGTAAAATGGAAAGACTTTCGGTAATTATAATTCTGCTGCCACTGTTACTGGCTTCCTGTGTCAAGCACAGCCAGCCATTCACCGATACCCCTATCATTGAATCCTATCTCTCTCCCGGCTCACACCCCGTGGTGAAGATTTACAGGCAGATTCCCTTTGAACCGGACGTGACCTATTCATCCGACGATGTCAACAATCTGGCAGTTAGTCTCAGGTACGGAGATAAGAATTTAACCCTGCTTCCCATCGGTGACAGTTTGTATTCCGATACCAGCAACGTAATCGAGGATGCAACAAAGTACACTCTTTCTTTCAGGTTCAACTCAAAGGACGTCACAGCCTACACGACCGTGCCATCGAAGCCTGAGGAGTTTACAGAATCTGTTAATGTTATTGCCGTTCAAAAGCTTGACAGCACTTCATTTCCATCCCAGGGATCAGAGCCTGACCCGGTTGTCCTTAGCTGGAAGAATACCGACACTACTTACTATATAGTTGTTGTGGAGAACATCGAAACGGTGCTCAACCCTGTGAGGGACTTTGGAACCGGTACGGCACCACCCAACATGTTTCGTGAAAGACCCACCACCGCCTCAGGTCTCGAACTTCGGGCGCAGGAGTTCAGATACTTCGGCAAACACAGGATAATACTCTTTCATGTTCAGCCAGATTATGCTTCACTTTATGAAAATAACGGTGTTACCAGTTCGCAGAACCTTACAAACCCATCTACCAGTATAACTAATGGCTATGGAATTTTCACGGGTCTTAATGCGGATACACTTTATTTACAGGTGAATCAGAACATACTGAAGTAGCCTTAAGGGGGAAGATTACATAAATCGCTTTTCCCAGGCCGATGCCTGCCTTTCTCAGAGAGGGTATGTTCTGTTTCGGAATAATACGAACTATTTTAAAAACTATCTTATTTTTGTCTGATAAATTCCGAAGGAATGATCAGGAATATTTTGCTGATTGGGACAGGGGGCTTTATCGGCAGCGTCGCCAGGTACTTCGTCTCACGTTTAAACCTCACCATGAGCCTCTTCTCTATCCCGGCAGGGACATTGCTTGTTAACATCACGGGCAGCTTTATCATCGGTTTCCTGGCAGGCCTCTCCGACAGAAGTACGGTTCTTTCAACAGAAGCACGGCTTTTCCTTATGGTAGGTATCTGCGGAGGGTTCACAACATTTTCAAGCTTCACCCTTGAAAACCTTACACTTATACACAATGGTCAGCTTTTACAGGTTGTTATTTACAGCTCGCTCTCTTTCCTGCTCGGCATGCTGGCCGTATTTGCAGGTTATGTACTCAGTAACGTAATTTAATAATCCCGGAGCCATGTCGTACAGTATTCTTAAAATCTATTCCAGCACCACCGACAAGATAGGTGGAAAACTTTTGTACGAACATATCGTTTACCTGGCGAAAAGCAAAGGGATCTCGGGGGTTACAGTTTATCGCGGGATAATGGGATTCGGAATGAGCAGCGCGAGCATAAGCTCTACAAAGTTCTGGGAACTGACAGAAAAACTGCCTGTGATGATTGAGATTATCGACGATACCGGTAAACTTGAGGATTTTTACCGGGTAATCGAGCCTGAACTGAAAGAGATGCCTAAGGGATGCCTGGTATCATTGGAACCTGTTGAGATAAAACTTCAGAAACCGGGAAGGGAAAAAAATAACTGAAATGACAAAGTCGAAGATGCACAGATTGCTGGTATTTATGCTCCTTCTGGGAGGGTTAATAAATATTTCCCGGGCACAGACATTGAAAGACCTGGAAAAGACGAGAATCCACCTGCCAAACGGGTGGGCGATAACTGCCCCGGGTAAAAGCCTTGCCCTCGGGGACCTGCCTCTGAATATTGCAGTTTCTCCTTCAAAAAGGCTATTCGCAGTCACCAATAACGGGGTCGGAATTCAGACTGTTCTGCTGTTCGATGCGAGGGGGTGGAAGCTTCTCGATTCGGCAATTATGGCCAAAGCCTGGCTAGGTCTTGCCTTCTCCGACGATGAAAAATTCCTTTATGCCTCCGGTGGAAACGACAACATTGTTGTAAAGTTTGCAATCGCCGGAAACAGGCTTGTCCCTGCCGATACCGTTGTTATTGGAAAACCCTGGCCGGAAAGGATATGCCTGGCCGGTATTGCGGTTGATGATAAGAAGGACCGCCTGTACATCGTAACCAGGGAAAACAATACACTCTATGTTGCAGATACAAAAACACGCACGGTACTGAAAAGCCTGGAACTTGGAGGTGAAGGATATACCTGCCTGCTTTCGAACGATAAGTCTACGCTTTTCATCACCTGCTGGGGCTGTAACAAGGTCATACTATTTGATACCGGGAAGATGCAGGTTACCGGTTCGGTAGCTGTCGGTGACAATCCGAATGATATGTGCGTTACCAGGAACGGAAAATACCTTTTTGTCGCGAATGCAAATGATAACTCCGTTTCAGTTGTCGATCTCGCGAGAGGTATTGTGGCAGAAGTGCTCACCAGTTCAATCTACCCGGGCTCACCCCAGGGATCAACCACAAACAGTGTTGCCCTAAGCGAAGATGAGAAAACCCTGTATATTGCAAATGCGGATAATAACTGTCTTGCAGTTTTCGATGTCTCACTTCCCGGAAGATCAAAAAGCAAGGGATTTATACCCACCGGCTGGTACCCCACCTGCGTGAGGGTGATAGGGAATAAAATACTTGTTTCCAACGGGAAAGGTTTCTCCTCCATGGCAAATCCGTACGGACCATCACCCGTGGTTAACGAAGTCGCCTACCAGAACAGCGGGAAAAAGAATGTGAGAAAAGAGCAGTATATCGGATCGCTTTTTACCGGCACTCTGAGTGTAATTGACAAACCGGATGCAAGACAGCTGGCAGTTTTTTCGACAGCTGTCTATGCCAATACACCCTATACTCATGAAAGGAATTTTGTGTCGGCCGGTGAAACCGGAAACCCTGTTCCTTCGAAAGTCGGTGATCCGTCACCCATCAGGCATGTATTTTATATAATCAAGGAAAACAGGACATACGACCAGGTACTGGGAGATATGAAAGAAGGCAACGGTGATACCAGTCTTGTACTGTTCGGCCGGAAAATCACTCCCAACCATCATGCGGTGGCCAGCGAATTTGTCCTTCTTGACAATTTTTATGTCGATGGCGAGGTAAGCGCCGACGGGCATAACTGGAGCATGGGAGGGTATGCAACGGACTTCCTCGAAAAGACATGGCCAACGAGCTATGGTGGCAGGGGAGGCGACTATAACTCCGAGGGGACACGTGAAATTGCAAACAATAAGGACGGTTTCATCTGGGATTTCTGTAAAAGATACGGAATAACTTACAGGACATACGGTGAGTTTGCCGACGATTATAAACCAAATCTGCCTGTTCTGAGGGATCATTTTTGTCCTTATTATACAAGCTGGGACCAGAAGGTCCGGGATACAGTAAGGTTTAATCAGTGGAGGCATGAATTTGATTCCCTCGTTAAAGCCGGCGGACTTCCACAGCTGAATACCCTGAGGTTCATTAACGATCATACCGAGGGGATGACAAAAGACCGGCCGACGCCTTTTGTACACGTGGCTGACAACGACCTGGCAGTCGGTATGTTCGTCGATTATCTCAGCCATAGCAGCGTATGGAATGAAAGCGTGGTGTTTATTGTTGAGGACGATGCCCAGAACGGACCCGACCATGTGGATGCTCATCGCAGTGTCGCACTCGTGGCAGGAGGATTTGTAAAAAAGGGCTTCGTGGATCATACGATGTACTCGACAGCCTCCATGCTCAGGACTATAGAGCTTATCCTCGGGCTGCCCCCTATGAGCCAGTACGATGCTTCTGCCACACCGATGTTCAGATGTTTTGATAAGACCGCTGGTCACGAACCTTATAAATGCAGGCCCTGCAATGTTGACCTTAACCTCAGGAACAGCGCCGAAAACAAGTGGTCAGTCATCAGCGGAAAGCTTGACTTCAGCAGGGAGGACAGGGTACCGGATGACCTTTTTAACCGTATCATATGGGCCTCGGTTAAAGGAGAAGATTCCCAATGCCCGGCGCCGAGAAGAGCCGCATTCTTTAAAGAAGAAGCAACGGAAAAATAAACATAAATAAATTCCTGTAAATGAAACTTCACAGATCGACATTCCTGGCTGTCATTCTATCCATCGGCCTGACAGCGACTCCTCAGGGCGGGAAAAACCTGGCTGATCGACTCGGTTATCCGCATGATGCCAAACTTCTGCTTATTCATGCAGATGATATGGGACTTTCACATTCGGTAAATACTGCGGTCATAAAGGCATTCGACTGCGGTGGCATCACCTCAGGAAGCATTATGGTTCCATGTCCATGGGCCAGGGAGATTGAAAAATATGTCAAAGATCATCCAACCCTTGATGTCGGGATTCACCTGACAATGACTGCCGAGTGGGAAAATTACAAATGGGGAGGAATTTCCCCTTCAGATCAGATTCCGAGCCTGCTCGACAGGGAGGGGGATTTCTATGCAACGGTTGAGGATCTTGGAAAGGTGGCAAAGGGTGAAGAAGCAAGGAAAGAACTTAAAGCCCAGATAGAGAAGGCGATTGCGGCCGGTGTCCATCCCACGCACCTCGACACTCATATGGGAAGTGTGCTGGCTAATCCGGCACTCGTCAAAGTCTATCTCGAACTTTCTGCCGAATACGGACTGCCTGTACTTTTCCCACGGGCATATGTGGCAATGCTTCCTCCGGATGTGGGCAAGACATTCGGAAACAGCGTTTTCCTTCTCGACAATCTTTTCATGATAGACCGCAGCATGATCAGGGGAAACTGGATAGACCCTTATAAAGCAGCAATAGAAAATCTCAAGCCCGGACTGAACCAGATTATTGTACACCTGGGAACAGATAACGACGAGATGAAAGCAATCTGCAGCGGGCATGACGATTATGGATCTGCCTGGCGTCAGAAGGACCTCGATATGGTCACAAGCAAGGAGTTTTCCGATTTGCTGAAAAAGAATAAAGTCGTGCTGGTGACCTGGAAACAGATCAGGGACGTAATGAAGGATCCTGACCAGAAATAACCGGTTGCGGGGCTAAAAATCTGAGTTCGCATTGCCTTTTATCCTGAAGCTGTAGGTGACCATGAAAATCGGTTTGCCAAAGATCGACATCTGGTATCCGTTTACAGTGCCATCCTCAACCTTGAAGAAAACCGAATACGGGTTCTTCCTTCCAAGAAGATTGTACACTGTGAAGGTAAATGCGGAATGGTTCAGCTTTTTCAGCTTCAGGTTGCCATTGACCGTGGCAGCGACATCAAGCCTCATGTAATCGGGAATCCGGAAGGCATTCCTGTCGGAATAAAAGACCCTGGTAACATTAAGGAAATCAAAATAGGCAACCGGATATGTTATAGGTCTTCCCGTGCTGTACAGGAAGTTTGTGGTGAAATTGAGCCTTCTCGAAAGCTTTAAGTTGCCTACTATCTTGAGGTCGTTGGGCTTGTCAAAGTTAGCAGGAAAGTAATTTCCATTATTGACCTTTTCCTCAGGATATGTCCCGTCGACCCGGTAGAAAACCCGGGAATAGGTATAGCTGACCCATCCCGATAATTTCCCGTACTGCTTCCTGAGCATGAACTCTACCCCATAGGCTTTCCCGTTACTATTCAGGACATCTGTTTCGAGATGCTCATTCATGATAAGAACAGCTCCGCCTTTGTAATCCAGGACATCATTCATCTTCTTATAATAACCTTCCACAGACAGCTCAAGCGAATGAACATCAAAATTCCTGTAAAGACCCAGTGATACCTGTACACCCTTCTGGGGTCTTATATATTTATCGCTCAGCTTCCAGATGTCGGTTGGTGACATGGAGGTGGTATTGGAAATCATATTCAGATACTGGTAATTGCTGTTTATACCGGCCTTAACCGAGAGGGCAGGGGTGATGATGAACCTGGCTGAAAACCTGTATTCAAGGCCAGGGTAGGATTTTATTACGCTGCCGCTTCCAATGTGAAGTGTGTCGGTAATACTCTGGACCGACCTGGTTTCCCATGGATTATACAGGAACACGGTCTTTGGGCCGAAGTAGGTGAAATAATTGAATCTCAGCCCACCCGAGACCAGCAATCGCGATGTCATCTCCCACTCATCGCTCAGGTACAGGGAAGGTTCAATTGCGTGTTCCTTTTCCAGTGTCTTCGGAATTGTTGAGGAATACGTCCCGAATGGCGTCTGCGTACCGGGTGAAAGGGAATAATATGTGGCGTTAAAACCGAATTCTATCTTCTGGTTGTTTTTCGCAAACAATGTGAAATCTGCCTTCAGGATTTGTTGGTCAAGCTTGTATTTGAGCGAGTTGGCGGAGAGTGAATCATCCTTTGTAACTACCTGGTAATCGTAATTGCTTAATATTGCCGAGACCTGTGATGAAAACTTCTGGCTGAACGAGTGTTTCCATTTCAGGGTAGAGGCGAAATTACTGTAATGAAATTCATTCTGTTTATAATAGTCGAAATTATCATTGCTTATATACCCCGAGATTGCTATGGTATTACTGCTGTTCAGGTCGTAGGTGAAAAGCCCCTGCATGTCGTTGAAGCCAGCGCTGCTGTTCTTGAGCTTAATATCGTTCAGCATCTTGAGTATCCAGTCTGAAAATGTGGAGCGGGCGCTCAGAATTATGGATCCCTTTTTCCTGAACAGGGGAGCTTCGATCATAAGCTGTCCCATGAACGGGCTGAGTCCGCCGCTTACATTGACTTTCTCACGCGTACCCTCCTTGAGAACTATATCCATTACCGAAGATACCCTTCCTCCATACCTTGCAGGGATCCCGCTTTTATACAGCATCACGTCCTGAATGATATCGGAGTTGAAAGCCGAAAAGAATCCGAAGAAATGAGATGGATTGATAATAGGGGCGCCATCGAGAAGTATCATATTCTGATCGGTGCTTCCGCCCCTGACATTGAAACCTTCCGAGGCTTCGCTTACCGTGGTGACACCCGGCAGCAGAAGCGAACTTTTCAGGAGGTCGGTCGCCCCAAGTCCCATGGGAATCTGCTTCAGCATCTTAAGGCTTATTTTTTCAATGCCTATTTTTTCATTCCTTACATTGTTGTCCCTGTTGGCTGATACGACAACTTCTTTGAGAGCATTTGTTTTGTCAGTCATTGACAGGTTGAGACTGCCTGATGAGTAGATTACCACGTTCCTTCTTGTTGTCCTGAGCCCGACCATCCTGTACTCCACCTGGCATTGCCCGGCCGGAAGCTCAATAGAATAGTAGCCGACATTGTTTGTTATGGCCCCGGCCTTGATTTTCTCAACATAGACAATTACACCGGGAAGGGCTTCTTTTGTATCCGCATTTGTAACAAACCCCGATAATATTGCATAACCGTTACTGTTCGCGGAGGAAGGGTTCCCTATCTTAAAAACTTTATATTCATCGTTAACCGCCAGGTCTTCCTGTTTGCCGGAAGGGAGACTGTATTTTGTAGTATCGGCTGCAGTAAGGCTCCTTTTAAGATATTCCCTGTACTCGCTGTTAAAATTGGTTTTGATTGCGAAGCCTTTCGAGAAGATGAGCTTGTTTTTATCGGTAATAATAAAATTAAGCCCGGAACTGGTAAGCGATTTGCTGAACAACCCGCTCAGGGAATCATTTCTTGAATCAACCTTAAGATAAAGACTGTCAACCCATTTGCTGGAGTAATATATTTTTACAGGTACTGTTTTTTCAACTGTATCTACCAGATCCCTGAACAGGATCTTTGAAAAGGTAAGTGAAATGCTTTTGTCCTGGGCTTCAATGCTCAGTGCAATGACAGACAGGAGTATAGTAACGAGGAGGAGTCTTTTTTTCATCTTCTATTTCATTCCTTTTTCTCCACTGTCAAAGTATCTCAGAATACCGGAAATCTGCTCCCTCGTCGCCTTTTTGACATTTATTTTTGAATGCCTGACCAGGGAGCTGATCTCCTTTTCTTTCTCTCCAAACATTTTTAAAAAGCCTGATCTCGATGCAATTTTCTGCCAGGTGCCATTTATGAAGACATAGTTCGTCGGGGAATACTTGTACTTATTTACACCCTCCTTGTTGTATATTTTAGATTGATGCCTGATCAGCAGCAGGGATTTTCCCTCGTAACCCACCTCGTAATACCCGTCTTTCAAAATTCCGGAATATTCAGCAGGAAAGGAATAACGCCTGAATACCATGCTGTCGTTATCAAAATAGAGATTAAAGCCCCTGATGTTGTCCTTGTTTAAAATAATCTGCGGATACATTCCATCAACCTTCCTGTTGTTATCGTAATAGACAATTTCATCAAGGTAGGTATCGTAGTGAAGGTTGATGTTTTTATATGCGACATCTCTGAAAAACAGTGTTGTCCTCCTGCTAACATTGGAAAAAAGGAGAGGATTGGTCCCGCTTCCGAAATAATATGGGATATACTCTTTCCCGTTTATCAGCTCGTCGGGAATAGTGATCGATTTATAATATAATGTATCAAGGTAACTTTGCTGGGACCTGATGAGGGGTGAAAAGTAATTCCTGTTTTCTTCTCCCGGCCGTGTTGTCCTGGAAATGCCGGAATATTGCCCGCAAACACTGCCTGATATCAACGCCAATAAAACGAATGCAGTGGTTCTGATCATATAGTCGCCGGGTTTATTAATAAACTAAATAACGGATTTTTTTCGACCCGTACTATTAAATATTCTTAATTTTCCTTAAATCTCTCCCCGGTTGGTGTGACAGTTCAATCCAATTATTAATTTTAAAATAAAGTTTGACAGACAATCAAATTAACATCCGGCAGGTTGAACAGATTGACCGGCAGCAAGCTGGCAATTTCATATTAACTGACGGGAGATGCTTAAGTATGCCGAACAGGTTCATTTGCAGCTGTACTTATCGGGGTGGAGCTATTTTTTAAGTATTTCAGGAACGGTGGTGAAACAAAATGGTATTTTAGGGGGAAATGGAAGTCGGGGAGTTGTCTTAATTATTCATAAGCTGATGTCGAAATCAATATCTGGTCCATTAATATTACTGGTAGTCGTTTTTTCAGCGGTTAAATGTGTCGATCCTTATACACCAAAGCTTTCAGGATACAGGAATGTTATGGTTGTAGACGGTCTCGTTACGAACGCAGATAATTCTTATAAGGTTAGTTTGACTGAATCGATTGAGGCTCAGGATTCAACTCCGAAGACTATCTCTGATGCTACCGTTTATATTACAGACGACAATGGTGTCAGAACTGATCTTTTACCTGCGGGTAACGGTATATATAAAACCGACAGCCTTACATTCAGGGGCGAGACCGGAAGGACATACCAGCTGCATATAACACGGTCCGACGGCAATGAATATGTTTCCGATAGCTGCAAAATGCTGCCGGTGCCTGAAATTGACACAGTCTATTTTTTCAAGGATTCCAGGTTATACAATAACCAGACTGTTCTTCGCCAGGGGATCTCAATATTTCTGGATTCAAAAGAGCCGCAGGAAGAGAATAACTACCTCCGGTGGACATTTGATGAGACATGGAAATTCCGGATTCCGTATCCCACAAGTTATGTTTTTCTTAACGATTCCACCATAAACTCGCTGCCTCCGTCAGAGATTAAGGAATTCTGCTGGAGAACGAACAAAAATACTGAAATACTTACAAGAGAAATCAATCCGGGATCGACCGGCCCGATCAAAGGGGTACCAATAACCTTCATTGCATCGGAGCTATCGGGCAGGCTGCTTATGCGCTATAGTATAATCATACATCAATATTCAGTTTCAAGGAATGAGTACAATTTCTGGAACAACCTTAAAATGGTGGAAGAGAACCTGGGCGACCTCTTCGGCAAGCAGCCTTTTGCTGTTGCAAGCAACATTAAGAACAAGAGGGACCCGTCGGAGATGGTTCTTGGATATTTCCAGGTATCTTCTGTTTCCGAAAAAAGAATATACCTCGATTTTCTTAAAGATATCGAACCTTTGAACCTCCCGGTTTACCTGTATCCTTGCCAGCTGATTACAGTATCGCCAATGGATTTTTACGATCCTACTTCAAGGCAAAAGCCGATGACTTTTGAACAGATGTACAATATGTTTATAAACAGTAAAAGGTATTCATTCGTTGAGCCTGTTTATGATCCAACAACTTACAAATTATCAAAATTGTCCTTTACAACTATTGAGTGCGCTGATTGCGAAAAGTCAGGCTCTTCAGTCACTCCGTATTTCTGGACAGATAAATAAACGGGGATATACTTATGAATTCAGCAAAACCTCTGTTGTTTTTAATTCTGTTGCAGGCCTTTGCCGGTGTGTCGGGGCAGGAAAGGGTATTAAACTCTGAAATGACCGGCAGAAAGAACTTCATGGAAGAGATATATCTTCAGACGGACCGTGATTTATATATTACCGGCGAACAGGTCTGGATGAAGATACTTAAGTTTGAGAAGCTGACATCATCCCCCGAAAATGAAAGTAAGGTGGTTTACCTTGAATTGCTTAATAATTCAGGGATAATCATCAGGCAGGTCAAGGTTGCATGCGATGGATTCTCAAGCTCCGCAATGATGCGGCTTCCTGATACACTTACTACAGGCAATTACCTGATCAGGGCTTATACCAGCTGGATGCGGAACTACGGTGAAGACTGCTTCTTTTACAGGTATGTATCCGTGATAAATCCCTTCAGGAATATTGAACGGCTTGTAAATGTTCCAAACCAAAGAGGTGCCGATTCTGTAAGATTTTTTCCCGAAGGGGGAAAACTGGTTGCCGGTTTAAACAACAGGGTAGAGGTAAGGACCCGGGCAACAGGCGGAGCGCCCCTGAGACTGACCGGAGAAATAATAAACAGCAGGGGAGAACTTGTTACCTCGCTTACGACCGACTCCTCCGGATTCGGGATTTTCACTGTTAATCCTGTAAAAGATGACAGGCTTTATTTCAGGTACAGGTCACCTGAAGGAGCTTTTTTAAAACAACAACTTCCTGATATACAGGCAGGTGGATTCATCATTTCGGTACAACCCACCCAGGGAAATTCCTCCTTTAAATTCAGGATAAAGAGATCGGGCGACGCTGCCATAACGATGAGACAGGGCAGGATTAGTATCTATTCAGGAAAAATTCCCGCCGTATCGCGGGAGATCAGTTTAATATACGACACCCTGGTTGTTTTCCCGGGCAAGGAGATCCCTGCCGGAACTTCGCTGGCATTGCTTTCAGACAATGAAGGAAACTTGCTCAGCGAGAGGTGGATATTCAAGAGCCCGGGTAATGGTCTTGTGATCAGGCTCAGTACTCCCGGGAATGAATACACTGAAAGGCAGAAGGTTATAGTGGACATTGAGGCAAGGAACCCGAACGGTGGCCCTGCAGTTGCCGACATGTCGGTTAGTGTTGTAAAAAGAGTCCTGGCAGGAACCCGGATGAATCTCAATAACCGGGAAGTATATTCCGCCATACCTGGAGAGTGGCTCGCAGGCATGGATGAAAGCCATATTAATGACAGGCTTCTCGAATTAAAGAAGAACGGGATCAGTAAAACAGGTGTTCATAACACATCCGACTCTGTCCCTGAGTTTATGCCGGAGCTTGGTGGCCATCTTCTCAGCGGAACAGTGAGAAGCAAGCAGAGCCACGAACCTCTTAGAAACACCGACATTTCACTTTCATTTGTCGGTAGGGTTGCAAGATGCCAGTTTGCAAAGACTGACTCTTCAGGCAAGTTCAATTTTGTGGTGAATAATGCCGGGATGAATGAAATAGTGATACAGCCGATGAAATCTGTCACAGAAGGTTACTACGTTGAATTTGAGCAGCCTTTCTGCACCACCTTCAGCGGTCATGCTCCTCCTCATTTCAGCATTGACAGTACTGTTGCCGATGAAATAAACAAGGCTGTTATAAGCATGCAGGTAAGCAGCATCTATGCATCGTCCGGACCCGGGCCCGACAGGCGGGCCCAGCCTGGAAAGCTCAATGATTTTTTTGGTGTACCGGATAAGACCATCAGGCTGTCCGACTACATAGAGCTGACAACAATGAAAGAGGTAATTAAAGAACTTGTCCCCGATATCCTTGTCACGAAAAAAAATAAGGACTATGTTTTTAAGCTCATCAACCTAACTTATTCAGGAGGTAAAAGCAATCCCCTGGTGCTCGTCGATGGGATACCTTTCTATAACCTCGGTAAACTGCTTGATGTCAGCTCAAAAGAGATTGAACGGATCGACATCCTCAACTCCAGGTATTTTTTTACGGAATATATTTTTGACGGGATAGTGAATGTGGTAACGAAGAAAGGAAACCTGAGCGTGACTGACTATGATAATTCAGTTTTCAGGCAGGTTTTTGAGGGATGCCAGGTACCAACGGGTTTTTCTTCTCCTGACTATAGAAGATCAGATGCCGGTTCAAGCCGTATCCCGGACTTCAGGAATACCCTGTACTGGAAACCGGATATCATTACCGGGACGGATGGCAAAGCCAGTGTCTCGTTTTACACCTCCGACGAACCGGGCGATTATGTCATTACTGTTGAAGGAGTAATGGCTGACGGGAGTACCGGATCTTGTTCCATTCCTCTAACTATAAAATGATGGTTTGGGAAAATAATACCGGTAATTATATTACACCACAGGCAAAACAAAGAGCGGTTATGACCGCTCTCTCTCTGTTCATGTACCCGGAGCCGGGATCGAACCGGCACAGTATTGCTACCACTGGTGTTTGAGACCAGCGCGTCTACCAATTCCGCCATCCGGGCGTATAATTTACCATACTGGCAACTCATCCGACCCGGCCTTGGTGTGGGGTCAGGACTGCGAAAATATTAAAAACTTTTGATCAGATGGTTGATTTATTTAAAATCTTACGTATCTCATTTACCAGACTCGCTGTGTCGAAGCCGCATTCCCTGATAAGCTCATACTGCGTCCCGTGTTCAACAAAATAATCTGGTATTCCGAGTCTTCTTACATCAGCCTTGTAGCCGTTATCATTCATGAATTCGATCACGGCACTGCCAAAACCCCCTTTTAAGATCCCATCCTCGACAGTAATTACCTTGCTGAATTTCCTGAAGACATGATGAAGAGTATCGGTGTCGAGGGGTGCTGCAAACCTCATATCGTAGTGGGCCGCGGAAATTCCTTCACGCGACACGGTCCTTACTGCCTCCGCAGCAAAATTGCCGGGATGACCGAAGCTGAGCAAAGCCATATCTTCACCGTCGGAAATCATTCTGGCTTTGCCCACGGGTATCTCTTCGAACGGCAGGTTCCATTCGGTCCTCACACCGCACCCTCTCGGATAACGAATACTGATAGGTCCTGGCACTGAGCCGTTCTGTGCCGTGTACATAAGATTACGGAGCTCTATCTCATCCATCGGCGAGCTGACAATCATATTAGGTATGTTTCGCATAAAGGCGATATCGAAAAAACCATGATGCGTTGCGCCGTCTGAACCTACGATCCCACCCCTGTCGATGCAGAATACAACATGGAGGTTCTGCAGCGCCACGTCGTGAACCACCTGGTCGTATGCCCTTTGTAGAAACGTTGAATAGATATTGCAGAATGGTATCAGACCCTGGGAGGCAAGGCCTGCCGAGAAAGTCACTGCATGCTGCTCGGCAATTCCCACATCGAAGGTCCTCTGGGGAAATTCCTTCATCATTATTGACAGGGAACAGCCTGAAGGCATGGCAGGTGTAATCCCGCATATCTTATCATTCTTCCGGGCAAGTTCGAGAATAGTTCTTCCGAAAACCTCCTGGTATGGCAGTGGACCGCAGCCGGATGCCGATTCTATAATCTCTCCCGTATCCTTGTTGAACAGACCGGGTGCATGGTATTTAGTCTGGTTCTCTTCCGCCTGCCTGAACCCTTTACCTTTTACAGTAAGACAATGGAGAAGCTTCGGTCCGGGAATTTTCTTAAGGTCGCTAAGCACGTCAGTAAGGTGAAGAACATCATGCCCGTCGATGGGACCGAAATACCTGAAATTCATTCCTTCAAAAAGATTGCTCCTGTCGAGGATGGTGCTTTTCAGACCAGCCTCGAGCTGGGAAGCAAGTGACCTTGCATTCGGGCCCAGCTTACCGATTTTCCCCAGTATCCTCCAGACATCATCCTTGAACCTGTTATATGTCTTGCTGGTGGTGATGTCGAGCAGGTACTCCTTTAGTGCACCAACATTGGGATCGATTGCAATATTATTGTCGTTCAGGATCACAAGGATATTTGTTTTTTCCATGCCGGCATTATTTAACCCTTCAAATGCCTCTCCCGCCGTCATGGCACCGTCACCGATTACTGCAACAACCTGCCTGTCCTCGCCTTTTTGCCTGGCAGCCACCGCCATCCCGAGAGCAGCCGAAATGGATGTTGAGGAATGACCCGTACCGAATGCATCAAATTCACTTTCCGAAATGCGCGGGAACCCGCTTATTCCCTTGTATTTCCTGTTGGTATGAAAAATGTCACGCCTGCCAGTGAGTATTTTATGGCCGTATGCCTGGTGCCCTACATCCCAGATTATCTTGTCGTATGGAGTATTGAAGACATAGTGAAGGGCCACAGTCAGCTCAACCACTCCAAGACTAGCTCCGAAGTGACCAGGGTTGGTACTTACGATATCAATGATAAACTGCCTGAGTTCAGCACTCAGCTTAACGAGATCCGAAGGTTCAAGTTTTCTTATATCTTCCGGGTCCTTGATCCGGCTTAACAGGCTGTCTCCGCTATTCATCTGGTGATCACGATTTCAATCGCCATGCAAAGATAATAATTATTATTCCCTCGAGGTTTGCCATGGCTCACAGTGGATTTTCTTATTTTTGTCAGTACTGTATTTCTTAGAACACCGGAAAGGCAAAAATGATTCAGGGAAATATAATTTTTTAATGAGATGAAAAAACTTTGGGTAATCACTGTACTGACATCAGCCATAATCCTTACGTTGGGTTCCTGCGTTTCAGGTAGAAAATACAAGAGTCTTGAAGACAGCAGCAGGCAGACACTCACGGATAGAGATACGCTGAAGGCAAGGAATATATACCTTTCGATGACCAACACCGAGCTTCAGGCAAAGCTTGAGTCACTCAAAAAAGAATCGGACAGCCTGAGGCAGGGAACACAGAAAGTTTCGGCCGAGAGAGACAGGCTGAAGGAAGAGTATAACAAGCTCTTGGCGAAAGTGAATGATATGCAGAACGCGCAGGAGGACCTGATCAAGGGTAACGTGAGTGAAACACGCAAGCTTCTTTCCGAACTCCAGGTCGCCCAGGAAAACCTTCAGAAGAAGGAAGATCTTCTCAGGCAGCTTGAACAATCGCTCGATACGAAGAAAGCATCGCTCGATGAGATGTCTTTCGAGCTGGATAAAAGAAATGCCAAGATGGCTGAGCTGCAGAAAATTCTTGATGATCAGAAGCAGGTAGTGCAGGATCTTAAAAACAAGGTGTCAAATGCACTGCTTGGTTTTGAGAACAAGGGACTTACCGTTACAATGAAAAACGGTAAAGTCTATGTTTCGCTGGAGGATAAGCTTCTTTTCAAAACAGCCAGCTGGGAGATAGATGCAAATGGGCGGGCAGCACTTAAAAAGCTGGCAGGGGTCCTCGAGAAAAACCCGGATATTCAGACCGTGATTGAGGGTCATACCGATAATGTTCCTTATAATCCTGCAGGGGGTCAGCTTAAGGATAACTGGGACCTGAGCACTAAAAGAGCCACCACCGTTGTGCGCACACTGCTAGAAGGGTCGAAGATTGATCCAAAGAGACTGACGGCTGCCGGTCACAGCCAATACCTGCCTGTCGATGACAGGAACAGTGTTGAAGCAAGGCAGAAGAACCGCAGGACAGAAATTATCCTGACACCCGATCTCACTGAACTGTACAAGATTATCGATAAGTACTGATTGCAGGACCGAGGCACTGAGTTGCAGGCAGGCGTTCCGGCAGCCATGGCTGAAAATCTATAAATTACTTCTCAGGGAAGCTGGTCCTCCTTGGAGAATAATTGCATCTTTACCTTCATGTTCTTCAGTGCCTGGAGAAGGTTGTCCTCAGGCTTCAGAAAATCCTGGTTACCCCAGAATGTGGGGTCATAGCTTGAGATTGTATTTGAAAAGATGGAGTAGATTGGTGCAATTTCACTTCTTTCGAAACGACTGACATTCCGGGTGGAAACATCCGTCACCGCCATTTCAAAGAAAACATCGAAGTAGCTGCCGAAGAGTTTCGACTTTTTCTTCGCGATAAATCTCAGGTCCCCGCGCACATGGTTAAGGACATACCTGTTGTCTGATCTCCTGTAGTTCACAAAGTACCTGATTGCAACCGGCCACATTGAATACCCCCTCGACTGGTAGCTTACAAATTCATCCTTCGTCTTTTGAATCATCGAGGGATTTATCTCAAATTCAGCCTGTACAATGGCAAAATTGCCCGTGTTGATATAAACCGTTCCCTTGAAAAGAGGAATATCAACCGAGGGTTTTTGCTCAAATTCAACTGCATAAGCCGACTCATCGTCAATTGTCACAATATCGGTCATGCGGTAATCGTACTGGCTGAAGTTCTCGGGCTGGATAAAATCAAATGGGTTCTTTGCACCGTCGAGCAAGAGGCAGGAGCTTAAACCTGCCTTAAGCCTGATAGTGAGGGTATCCCTGGATCCCGCATTTTCAAGTTTCCTGCTCTTAAGAATTTTGACCTGGTCGCCTGGAATCAGTCCCGTGTAGGAACTCTTGTAGATCTGAAGGATCGCTTCGGAGTAGATCTGAAGAAGGTTCTTCTTCAGAACAGCCTCGCGGTAGAAAGCCGACAGGTTGGCCGGGGCAGTACCATAATTCTTGGAGATGCCGTTATAGGCTTTCCTTACAATCTCCTGCGGCATCTGGTTCCTGATGACAATTTCGGGGATAGAGATAAATTCCCTTTTCATCCTGATATTAAAATTGTTCCCCAGTGCCTGCCTTACCGGGATGGTCCTGTTAATGTATCCCAGGTAGGATACCGTGAGCGAGTCGTTAAGACAGTCGTGTGTAATTTTCAGAACAAACTCTCCATTGCTGTTCGTGACAGTACCCTTTCCTGTACGGATAATTCCCAGCGTTGCAAAAGATAAAGGCTCCCCGGTTTCAAAATCGGTTATGGTTCCGGTGATATTCTTTGTGACCCATTCCGTGGGATGGCTCACGGCAGGTGGTTCGGGGTCGGCTTTGTAGATAATAATATACTTGTTTATTACAGAGTACCGGAGCGAGTCGTTTGTGAGAAGGCTGTCGAGAATTGAGCTCAGCCTGACAGATTTGAATGTTAATTCCCTTTTCCTTTCAATGTCTACAAGCTTGCTGTCGAAAGTAAAATAAAAGCCTGTTTGTTTTGTGATAAGACCCAGCGCGGTACCTGTCTTCACCTTCCCTTCATGGAATGTAAATGCTGAATCAAGAATGCTCACCTGGCCATAAGCCTGATGAGCAGTGAGGATTAAGATCAGAGGCATGATCGATAAAAGCCTCCTTAATCTATGGATATCGGAAGATAACATCTCCCAGCATCATTTATTTTTCCGAAAGATGGTAAATATTTCCCTCTTTATTGTATTTCAGCTGGAATGCCAGGCAGATATTATAAATAATCACATCCGTCGGTGTCTTATCGAAAGTACACGAAAGCTGCTTATCAAGTATTCCGGGATTATCAGCAACAATACTGATATTATAGACTCTCTTGAGATCTTTAATAACAGTGCTCATCTTTTCACCATTGAATATCAGGATGTCAGTCTTCCATGAGAGGTAGTTCTGGTTTTTATTTACTGTTTTTGTGATTTCTGAAGTACTCAATATTCCCACATAGCCAGGATCAAGAATCATTTTCTTCGAATCGGAATGATCCGAAAGAAGAACCTTACCGGAACTTACAAATACTTCAACTTCATCATTATCATTGTTTGTGATTACATTGAACGAGGTTCCTATATCAGCCACCATTGCTTTCCCTGCATCGATTGTAAACGGTCTGGAGGCGTCGTGAACGACATCGAAGAATGCTTCGCCGGTAAGGTTAACTTTCCTTGTGGCATTAAACCTTTTCGGGTTGTAAGAAAGCCGGGAGTTCCTGTTCATCCATGCTTTGCTTCCGTCGGGAAGGGAAACCTCCATGTTTCTCTGGTCGTTTGCCGCGATGAAGGTCTTATCGCCTGCAAGTATTCCTGATCTGTCGATTAGCAGTGCAGTAATTCCAAGGGCGGCAATAATGGCAACCGAGGCTGCTATACGAAGGAAAACACTTGCACTTCTTCTTTCATTGATCCTTACCGTTTTGCCTGTGAGTTCATTTTCTTTCAACCTGCCATGGAGCTTGTTCCATGCTTTGTCAACGTCAATTTCTCCTTTAATGTTTGTCATTCCAATCTCTTTCCACTTTTTTTCAGTCATTAAAATGTCCTCACTGCCGGTACTTGCATTCTCACTGCCTTGGGGTACCTGTTCACCCGAGAACCTGGCTGCAAGCTCTTCCCAGTCGCGATCTGAATATTTTTTTATCTCTTCCATCTTCCTTATTTTCTATTCGGCCAGGGCTTTCCTGAACTCTTTCAGGGCACGGCCCATATTTGCCTCCACTGTTTTAACTGAAACCGACAGCTTCTGAGCTATCTCGTTGTACTTTAGTCCCTCGAACCTGTTCATGCAGAAGATTTTCCCGCAGCGTTCCGGAAGTTTTTCCAGGATGGCGGCAATTTTTGCCTGGAGCTCGCTGTACTGGATCATCATAAGGGGATCTTCATTTCCAGACTCGGGCTCAAGGAGCATCTCCTTCGCGTGACGATTTACTACCTTCATGTGTTCTATATGATGAAGGCAGCTGTTGTGTACGGACCTGAACAGATAGCCATTTAAAGAACTTTCGATACTTAATTTTTCCTTGTTTTGCCAGAGCCTGAAGAAAAGATCCTGTACTATCTCTTCAGCCGTATCCCGGTCTTTTATCATGGTTCCGGCGTATTTTACCAGGGAAGCATAGGAGGATCGGAAAAGTGTCTCAAATTCCCTGATGTCACCTTGTCTGATCCTCCCTATTATTTCAGATTCCCTGATCATATCTGACCTTACGGTTTATTTCTGCCTGTCGCTGAACTTGACCTTTCTTGCAAGCCTGTGTATTGCAGATTCAATGCTCTGGTCGGGTTCGATCACATTGTAATCACCCCAGAACTGCGGATCGGCGAACGCGGAGACTTCTTCAAGAAAGATATCCGAAAACTTCATCTTGTCCTTGTTTGCAAATTTAATAACTTCCTGGTCAGTTCTGTCTGTTACCGCCATTTCCGACATTGTCGTGAAGTTGGTATGGAACAGTCTCTTCTTCCAGTTAACCTTGAATTTTACTTCTGCTCTCGAGTAGGTGAAATACCACTTGGTGTCCTGCATACGGTACTTTACGAGGTATGTTGCAACATCGGGGGTAACTTCAACTCCAAGGGGTTTTTTCTTGATAAAGAGAGAAGTAGCTTCCTCCTTGTTTGAAAGGTTGAACCCGAATTCGGCCTGGGCGAGGGCAAAGGTCTTTGTGTCGATAAAAAGCTTGCCCATGAATAACGGGATCTCGACACTTGGCTTCTGCAGGAACTCTACAACGTAGTTCGGCCTGCCGTCAATTTCCACAACACCGGTAAGTTTATAGTCGTAGTATTTCATCGACTCCTGGGTGAGGATCTGTTCGGGGTTCTTTACGATATCGAGCTGCAACGAGGTTACTGGCCCACCCTGTAGCTTAAAGAGAAGTGTATCGACCTTTTCCGTATCAACATTCTTTCTGCCCTTGTAGATCCTGGTCCCGTCGAAACGGAGAGCATTGCTGTAGGGAGCCTTGAAGATCTCTACGAGTGCTTCGCCGATACTTACATAGGTCCTGTTCTTCCTGATAGTTTCACGGTAAAACGCCGTCATGAGGTTTGGAACGGTAGCGTAGTTCTTGCCTATCTCGGCTACCATCTTCTGGACAATATCATCGGGCATTATGGGTTTGACGACTATTTCCTGGATAGGAATCGGGGCCGACTCCAGCTCTATCACATTCTTGTAGCCGTTGTCCCTCATATCCGACAGTGGCAGGGTCTTGTTCTTGTAACCCAGGAACACGAACTCAAGGTTCTTTGAGGCTGCAAGATCCGTGACCTTGATTAAAAATTCACCATCAATATTGGTAACGGTTGCGACGTTGGTTTCCTTTACAACTACAGATGCAAATACGAGCGGAGCTCTTGTATCCTTGTCGATAACCTTTCCCCTGATGGTAAGCACATCCTGCGGGTTGCCTTTCCTTCTTTCGGGGGAAGGAACCGCAATTGCAGCCTGAACTGCGAATAACATCAGCAGAACGGCTGCGGTTACTGAGATTTTATTAAATTTTTTCATGGCATTGAATATTAAAAGGTAAAAACTTAAAAACTATTTTCTTTTCAACTCTATGACCGGATGTATTGTTCAGTACCCTATATCAAAAACAAAAATTTTATAAATTGACAGTGCATTTCAGTCATGAGCAATCTGGCATTTAAAAAGTACTTCGGGGCGTTCCTCGGGGCAGTCGCCTATCCGGCGAGCCTTATTAGGAACCGGGCTGTATTATGGGGAATGCCGCCTTCCATAGCCGTTGAACTGACAAACTGCTGTAACCTTGCCTGCCCCGAATGCCTGTCGGGCTCGGGCGAAATGACTAGAAAAAAAGGTTATATCGACCTCCTGCTTTTCAGAAAGATATTCGAAGGGGACCCGGGTTTTCTTGAAGCATTGCTCTATTTCCAGGGAGAGCCGATGTTGCATCCGGGTTTTTTCCAGCTCATTTCCGTCCCGGTATCCGCCAGGATGACGATATCGACAAACGGACACTTTATTGATCGTGCAAATGCCGAAAAACTGTCTCTTTCAAACCTGGGTAAGGTAATCGTGTCTCTCGACGGGATGGATAACCAGACTTACACTAAATACAGGAGGAACGGGAACATCGGCAGGGTGATGGGTGGAATCAGGGAGCTGAGCCAGGCGATCGGAAGGAACAAATCGGCGCTTAAGGTTGAGATACAGTTCCTTGTGAACAGGCATAATGAATCACAGGTAGCTGACGCCAGGAGGTTCGCGAAGGAAATGAAATGCAGGTTCAGTCTTAAGTCTATGCAGGTTATACATCCCGGGATGGCAGAGTGCTGGATGCCTGAGGATGAAAAGTTCAGAAGATACAGGAAGTCGGATGGCCAGTTAGTAGTGAAAAGCTCACTCCCATCAAGGTGCTCGAGGCTGTGGTTCAGTCCGGTGGTGACATGGGACGGGATCGTTGTCCCATGCTGCTTCGACAAGGATGCTTCATACGCGATGGGCGACCTGAATAAAAATACCTTCAGGGAGATATGGTATGGCGAGAAGTTCATGAATTTCAGGGACGAGGTCCTGCGAAACAGGAGAAATATCGCGATATGCAGGAACTGTACAAGCGGGCTGAGGGGTGCGAAATACTGAAACTGGCTTAAGGTTCAGGTTGATAGAATTATATTCAGAATATCGTATCTTTCATAAACTTTAATCTTAATCTTATGAAAATCCTGAGGATCATAATTTATGGACTGGCAGTTTTGCTGGTAATCATTATTGCCGGGGGATTTATTTTCATTTCCGGTATCAGACATAGCGGCAGACCAAGGTACAGCGGAGAACTTGAACTCAAGGGACTTAATTCAGGGGTGACGGTTTACCGCGACGAAAGAGGCGTTCCGCATATATATGCAAAGGATGAACACGATCTCTACTTTGCCGTAGGCTATGTGATGGCCCAGGAGAGGCTCTGGCAGATGGACCTGATCCGCAGGGCCACAACAGGCAGGCTATCGGAGATATTCGGGAAAGACTTTGTAAATACAGATCTTTTCCTCCGCAGCCTCGATATGACAAATAAGTCGAAACTGGTAATACAGGAAGCTGATCCCACGGTACTGGTAGCAATGAAAGCCTATTGCGACGGGGTTAACAGCTACATTGCTATGGCCGGCAAAAAGCTTCCCCCGGAATTCAGGATTCTGTCGTACACACCAGAACCATGGAAGCTGGAGGATCAGGCCAACATAATCGGCTATATGGGCTGGGATCTAGCCAAGGAAAACCTTAACGCCGACATTGAGAATTACAGGCTAGTGAAAAAATTCGGTGTTGATAAGGCAAATGAGCTCATTCCCGACTGGAAGGCAGTTTCTGCTTATGTGTTCCCTGAATTCAAACTCGACAATGCCACGCTGAAAAAAGCCGAGGAGTTGTTTAAATCGTTCGATAAGCTTGAGTCGAAAGGTATTACAACATTCACCGGCAGCAATAACTGGGCAGTTGCAGGGAGGAAGACCTGGACGGGAAAACCGGTTATGTCGAACGACATGCATCTCGGCCTGTCTTCCCCGGGGATATGGATACAGATGCACGAGGTCGTGCCTGGCAAGCTGAATGTTACCGGAGTGGTTGTCCCGGGCCAGCCCTTTGTCGTTGCCGGTCATAACGAGAGGATAGCATGGGGAGAGACTAACCTGATGGTCGATGATATTGATCTTTACATGGAAAAGATCAACCCGGCAGATTCCAACCAGTATTTCTTCAACGGGAGCTGGAAAAACATGCTTGTCCGTGAAGAGATCATCAAAATTAAAGGAGGAACCGAGGTAAGGAAAAAGCTGCGATTCACACACCGGGGCCCGGTAATTTCGGGGTTCAGGAACGTTGATGATGCTGTGCTGACAATGAGATGGTCGGGATATGACAAAAGCGATGAGATAAAGGCGGTTTATCTTCTTAACAGGGCCTCCAACTGGCAGGATTTCAGAACGGCAATCAGCTCGTTCCGCTCTGTCAGCCAGAATTTTGTTTATGCTGATGTTGATGGCAATATTGGTCTGAATACAGGGGGAGCCATTCCGCTGAGGAAGGGCAACGGGACCATAATCAGGAATGGCGAGACATCTGAGTTCGATTGGAAGGGATACGTCCCGTTTGAACAGCTTCCATCGAGCTTTAATCCTGATACCGGCTACGTTTCTTCGGCAAACAACAGGACCGTAACGGTCGATTACCCGTACTTTATCAGCGCGGAATTTGTGATGCCGTTCAGGATCAACAGGATAAGGCAGATGCTGAATGAGAAGCAGAAGTTTGATATTGAAGATTTTAAACGGATGATAACCGATCAGCATTCCAACTATGCTGCAATGCTGACACCATTCATTCTGAAGCTGGAACCTCATGAGAATGATTTTAACCCACTTGAGAAAGCTGCATTTGAAACACTCAAAGGCTGGGATTATGATATGAACAAGGACCAGGTTGCCCCCTCGGTATTCGAGATCTTTCATTTTAAGCTCCAGGATAATCTTCTTGCTGACGAGCTGGGGGACCTGTATCGTGGATTGGATTTTACCTATCGCGATTACTATGTTTACAGGATTCTCACCAGCGGTCCGGACGAATGGGTAGATGACATAAGTACTCCCGGAAAGGAAACCCTCGATGATATCATGCTGAAGAGTTTTAAAGGTACTGTTTCCTACCTGTCGGGAAAATATGGGAGCGATATTTCGGGATGGAAATGGGGCGACCTGCATAAGATCAGGCTCGTGCATCCTCTCTCGTCAGTTAAAATTCTCGACAGGGCCTTCTCGCTTAACTCGCGGTTGTACAGGATCGGCGGTTCAGATCATACTGTTGCCCCGTATTCTTACGACAGCACAATGATTGCCAACCATGGGGCCTCAGAAAGGCATATCTTCAACACTGCAGACTGGGACGAATCCCTTACAGTCATACCTACCGGTAACTCGGGCGTCCCGGGGACGGAGTTTTACCTTTCGCAGCTTGAGACCTACCTCGACGGCAAGTTTTACAAGGATCATTTTTCTGAACAGGCTGTGAAATCAAACGTCAGGTATACTCTCCGCCTTATCCCCGGTAAATAAAGAGAGTACCCTCTGAAATATCGGTAAGCTCTCCGCGTGTAAATGATAATGTCAAAAAAGAAACAGGCCGGTATTAGCCGGCCTGTTTCAATTTTTTACTGTAAATACTTATACAGTCATTATATCTTTCTCCTTCTGGGTCACAACCTTATCTACCTTGATTGAGAAATCGTTGGTCATCTCCTGTATCTTCTCGATACCGTTTTTTTCAAGGTCCTCGGGCATTCCTTCCTTAAGGAGGTTCTTCAGTTCGTCATTAGCCCATTTACGTGAGTTACGGATGCTGATCTTGGCAGTTTCACCCTCGTTTCTGACCTGTTTTACCAGCTGGTGCCTTCTCTCTTCCGTGAGAGGGGGCACATTGATACGGATAATTTCACCGTTATTAACAGGTGTGAGTCCGATATTGGCCGCGAGGATAGCTTTTTCAATCGTGCCCAGCATGGTTTTTTCCCATGGCTGGATCAGTATGGATTTGGCATCGGGAGTGTTAATGTTTGATACCTGGTTAAGCGGGGAGTTAACCCCGTAATAATCGACAGTGATGCCGTCGAGGAGGGCAGGTGTGGCCCTGCCGGCCCTGAGATGTGCAAGCTCATGCTCGAGATGCTCGATTGCCTTCTCCATCCTGTCTTTAGTCTCTTCGATTACCAGTTCAAGTTCTTCGTTCATTTCTTTGGAATTGAAAGTGTTTAACTGTCAAAAGGCAAACAAATTTAAAAAAATAGCAGGAAAATCAAAGCCTGTAATCAATTTACAAGAGTTCCGCATTTTTCACCCTTAACAACCTTCAGGAGATTTCCCCTCGAATTCATGTCAAAAACAATAATCGGCATGTTATTGTCGCGGCACATCGTGAAGGCAGTGGAGTCCATCACCTGCAGTCGTTTTTCGATAACTTCCGCGAATGATATCTTCTCAAACCTGGTTGCGTTCGGATCCTTCTCCGGGTCAGCGGTATAAACGCCATCAACTCTTGTTCCCTTGAGCAGGACATTTGCCGAGATCTCGACGGCCCTCAACGCGGAGGCGGTATCTGTTGTAAAGAAGGGGTTACCGGTCCCGCCGGCAATGATACAAACACACTTATTCCTGAGCAGCTCAGCGACCCTGTCCCTGTTATACAATTCCCCGACAGGCTCCATCCTGATTGAGGTAAAGACTTTCGCGTCACATCCGAGGTTCCTTATCTCGCTTTCAAGTGCAAGGCTGTTTATGACTGTAGCGAGCATGCCCATCTGGTCGCCCTTGACCCTGTCGAATCCCGACTGCGTGCCGCTTAATCCCCTGAAGATGTTCCCGCCGCCTATTACAACGGCTACTTCACAGCCGAGCCTGGCAACCTCGATTATCTGTTCGGAATACCCTGTAAGCACATTTTTGGATATGCCATGAGAGCTGTTTCCCATCAGCGCTTCACCGCTCAGCTTCAGAAGAATCCTTGTATATTTCATTTCTTACATCTTTTAAGAAAATTCCTGGCCGGGTTTTCCGGCCAGGAATGGATTTTGAACAGAACTGTCTGTTTTATTGCTGTTTTTCAGCTTTTCTCAATTTCCTTCCAGACAAGGGCGCTGGCACCAAGAATGGCTGCCGAGCTTTCCTTGAGTTTTGAAGGGAGGATCTTGACTTTATTGCGGAAGACAGGCATCAGGTGACGTTCCATGCTTTCCTTGGTCGGCTTGAAGATATAGTCGCCTGCGGCAGCAGCTCCTCCGAAGAGGAATATTGCCTCGGGGCTGATATAATGAACTGTATCGGCCAGTGCACGTCCCAGTATCTCACCTGTTATCTGGAATACCTCAAGGGCAACGGCATCGCCTTTTTCAGCGGCATCGAACACCACTTTTGATGACATTTCGTTCATCGGGATGTCCGAAAGCGGACTGTTGGCAGGGTTGTATTTTGCGAGGAGCTCGTAAACCGTACGCTTAATCCCGGTGGCAGAGCAATAAGCCTCGAGGTGGCCATGCCCGCCGCAACCGCAAAGACGCCCTCCCGGAACCACCGTAACATGACCGCATTCACCTGCAAAGCCATCGGCGCCGTATACAAGGTCGCCGTTGACAATGAGCCCGCTTCCCAGGCCGGTACCAATTGTCATCATTGCAAAGTTCTTCATACCCTTTGCCCCGCCGTAAATCATCTCACCCAGGGCAGCGGCATTGGCATCGTTCGTGAGCTTTACATATTTGATA
>Ga0335069_10000923_pt1 | contig 47290 bp, 41 predicted proteins | sample Lox_Sample_11_FD_206714 | JGI IMG/M metagenome (GOLD analysis project Ga0335069, IMG submission 206714) | Soil microbial communities from Loxahatchee National Wildlife Refuge, Florida, United States - Lox_Sample_1.1 | ecosystem: Environmental > Terrestrial > Soil > Wetlands | place: USA... | reverse complement strand
GAAGTTCCGTCCGGTGCGGCCCATCCCGGTCATGACTTCGTCAGCGATCAGCAGCACGCCATAACGTTGACAGATCTCGGCAACGGCTTGCAGATATCCCGGCGGGGGCGTGACGGCGCCCAGCGTAGCGCCGCTCATCGGTTCGAAGATGAACGCCGCCGCCGCGCCCTGGCTCTCTTCAATCGCCCGCTCCAACTCCGCCGCATACTGCTGCCCGCAGTTCCGGCAGCCGTCGGTGCAGTCGAACGCACAACGATAGCAATAGGGCATGCCGATATGCGCGAACTCCCGCACCATCGGCAGATACATTTCCCGTCGCTTGCGATTCCCGGAAACGGCCAGCGCACCCAACGTCGATCCGTGATAGCTCTGGTTGCGGCTCAAAACCTGGTGCCGCTTCGGCTGCCCGACCTCCACCTGGTACTGTCGCGCCAGCTTTAGCGCCGTCTCCACCGACTCCGATCCGCCGCAGGTGAAGTACACCGCCCCGCCGCGGAAATGCTCGCCGGCAAATTCCAGAAGCTCCGCCGCAAACTCTTCCGCGATCGGAGTCGTGAACTGGCTGGTGTGGACGAATTCGAGTTGCCGCGCCTGCTCGACCATCGCGTCCGAGATTTCGCGGACCCCATGTCCAATCAGATTCACCGCCGCCGAACCGGAGAAGTCCAAATATCGGTTCCTGTCAGCATCCCAGACGTAGACACCCTCGCCGCGCACAGCAGCGGGGTAAGGCTTGCGGAAAGAACGGCGCAAAACGGGGGTGCGGAGATCCTGTTGAGTCAAAGTCGATTCGGTCACTCTGCGATTATCGAGATTGCGCGCTGAGACTGTCAAAGAGGGTTTCCCCGTGCTCCTCCGTGTCCCCCGTGGTGAAGAACTGAAGAACCAAAAGCAATAACCACGGAGGACACGGGGTTTTACAGGGGAACCCCGCCATGCGTTACTCTCAAACTGCATGTGGCGTATCTTTCGGCCTTCGCACCAGCACAGCGCGCTCTCCGCCACCGTGTTGCTGATGACGACTATCACGCTCTCGCGCGTGATCGGCTACATCCGCGAAGCCTACATCGCCTACGCGTTCGGCGCGGGCCAGCAAACCGACGCCTACGTCGCCGCCTTCACGCTTCCCGACTGGCTCAACTACATCGTCGCCGGCGGTACCGCGTCCATCACCTTCATTGCCATCTACACGCGCTTCCTCGCCGAAAAGCGTGAGCACGATGCGCAGCGGACGTTTTCGATCATTATCACTGTGATGACCACGGTGTTGGTCGCGGGCACGCTGCTCGCCGAGATCTTCACACCGCAATTTGTCAGGTGGATGTTTCAAGGCTTCACGCCTGAGCAGACCGAACTCTGCGTTCACCTCACCCGCATCCTGCTGCCAGCGCAGATCTTCTTCTATGTCGGCGGCGTGGTCTCAGCGGTCTTGCTCTCGCACCGGCTGTTCCTGTTTCCTGCTCTTGGCCCACTGATCTATAACGTCGCGATCATTGCTGGCGGAGTAGTCGCCGGTCATCAACTGGGAATTGCATCGCTCGCCTACGGCGCCCTGATCGGCAGCATCGCAGGACCATTTCTGATCAATGCCATCGGCGCCGCTCGCATCGGCACGGGATACAGCCCGAGTTTCGACGTCAAGAATCCGGCGTTTCGCGAGTGGGTGCGGCTTTCGATTCCACTCATGCTCGGCGTCTCGCTGGTCACCGCCGATGACTGGATTCTGCGCTACTTCGCATCGCATGGCATCGGCGACATCGCGCGCCTGAACTACGCCAAGCGCCTGTTCGCAGTCCCGATCGCAATTCTGGGCCAGGCGACAGGCCAAGCCTCGTTGCCGTTCTTTTCGCGTCTTTACGGCGAGAAGAAGTTTGAAGAATTCGGCGCGACGGTAAATGCCTCGGTCTATCGCATCACGGCGGCCTCGCTTCTGATCACCGGATGGATGATGGCGATTGCCCTGCCGTTGATTGACCTCGTCTACCGGCGCGGGCGCTTCACCTTCGAGGATTCGCACTCTACTGCCGTCTACTTCTTCTGGTTTTCGCTTTCGCTGGCGATGTGGTCGGCGCAGGCACTGTATGCGCGCGCTTTTTACGCTTCAGGCAACACGCTCACGCCGATGGTCGCGACCAGCTTGATTACGATCGCGTCACTTCCGGTTTACTCCTTCCTGTTTCGCACGTTGTCGGTCACGGGACTCGCAATTGCGTCCGATATCGGCATTACCGCTAATGCTTTGGCGATTGCGCTCCTGCTTCATGTGCGCGGCATGGTGTCTCTCGGTGGGATGAACTGGAAGGAACTGGGGAAGTCGGTGGTGATCGGTGCCGTCTCAGGTGGACTGAGCTATGAGGTCACAAGGATCATCAACCTCGACGGCAGCCGACGAGCCGATCTTCTGGCACTCTGCCTGGGATCGGTGACATGGGCCGGCGCTGCGGCAGCGGGATTGTGGCTGCTTCGGTCAGAGCTGCCTCGGGACTTGAGAGGGGCGGATAGGCTGGTACCGCCCGCGGAAGGCGGCCCTCAAACAAAAAGGCACCGCATAACGGGGTGCCTTTGAAGACTCTTGAAGAGCCGACTTTTTACGCCCTCGCCGCAACCACTTCCGGCGTGCTCGACGCGGACTTCACTTCCTCGGGCTTCGATCCTGCCTTGCGGATATCGATGCCACCCTTGAAGAACGCGCCATCTTCGATCGAGATACGCGCCGCGACCACATCGCCCGTAAGCGAACCGTCACTGCGGATATCAACCCGGTCGCTGGCGGTCAAGTTGCCGCGCACTTTGCCGAGCACGACGATTTCCCGGGCGTTGATGTTGGCAGCAACGACGCCATTGCGGCCAACTGTCACGCGGTTGCCGGAGAGATTGATGGATCCTTCGACGCGGCCATCGATGTAGAGCGATTCCGAACCTGTAACTTCGCCTTTAATGACGAGCGACTTGCCGATGGTGGCTTGATCCGAAGTGGTGGTGGCTACCGGGCGCGGGGCAACAGGCTCGCTCGCCACGGGCGCACTCGGCGTTGGGGTCGCGGGGCGCTCCGGCTCAGCCGGCCGGCCAGGCGTTCCAGGTTGATTCGTGGGCTTCCACATTGTCCTTTAAGTCCTTTCCCGATCAGGAATTTCAGAAGCATCGCCGCATTTCAGTGGCCAAAACGGATTGTACCCCGCGCCGCTCAGTGCGAGGTTGTGGAAATCCATATTTTCTAGGGCTTTCCATGGTTCCCCCCTTTGTTCCGGGCAGAGCGTGACCAACTCGTGAATCGTTGTCGCGCCGTGTAAGCGATTCCCCGGCACCGGTAATTCTTCTATCGCGATACTATGGAACAAAGCGCAGGAAATCGGACTCCGGCGCGATTCTCCCTGGGGGATTCATGGCTACCTTGACAACAAGCTTCGGACGGCCTCAGGCCGGCGAATACGCTCCTTATTACGACCGCTACATCTGTTTGATCAGTTCCGGTGACCTTCTCGCGGCACTCGAGACCCAGGCGGCGGAAACCGGGGCCTTATTCAGATCTGCGGACGCGAAGGCCGACTTCCGCTACGCTCCCGGCAAGTGGAGTGTGAAAGAAGTGCTCGGCCATATCAACGACACCGAGCGCATCATGGCCTATCGCATTTTGCGCATCGCGCGCGGCGACAAGACTCCGATCGAAGGCTTCGAGCAGGACGACTACATTCGCGACGGCAATTTCGGCCAGCGCACGCTCGACGACCTGATCGCAGAGTTCGCCGACATCCGCAGGGCTACGCTGGCGCTCGTCCGCTCCCTCGATGCCGATTCAGTGGCCCGCCGCGGCACTGCCAACAAGCTCGAAATCAGCGTCCGCGCGCTCGTCTACGTCATCGCCGGACACGAATTGCATCACCGGCGGATTGTGCAGGAAAAGTACCTGAAGTAGGTCACAAGTGACAGGTCACAGATCTCAGCAAATCATGCCGAGCGACGATCCAGTTTCATCGCGACCGCTTAGACCTGAGGCCTGTGACCTGTGACCGGCCTTTCGGATTCATCCATTCTTCGCCACATCGCCCGCCAGCCGAAGAAGACGGCAGGCTACAAGCAACTGTTGCGCGAGCTCGGCGTGAAGGGCGATGACCGCCGCGAACTGAATGACCGCCTGCAGGCCTTGGTGAAGGAAGGCGAACTCCTCCAGGTCGATTCCGACCGCTACGCGATCCCACAGCCGAAATCAGGCCACAACCTGCTCATCGGCCGCCTCAGCATGCATCGTGACGGCTACGGTTTTGTCATCCCCGAATCGACCTCGCTCGATGCCAACCTCAAAGCCCGCTTAGCCGGTGATGTTTTCGTCCCTCCTCCCGCCGTGGGCTCCGCGATGCACGGCGATCGCGTGCTGGTGGAAGTCACGACCTTTCGACCTGACGGCCGCGCCGAAGGCCGGCTGATTCGTTCCGTGTCCCGCGCACACCCGACTGTAGTCGGCATTTTTCATTACGGCCACCGCCACAACTACGTCAAGCCGATCGACGAAAAGGTCGCCCCGGAAATCATCATTCCGCCGGGGCTGGAGTATCCCGAAGCCCCTGTGATCTCTGTGCCCCCGGCGGTGAATTCCACTCCCGACAAGACCCAGAAACCACAGGGAACACAGGGGTCACATAGGAAAGCTCAGCACCGCGTCATCGGCGAAGAAGCCGCCCGCCGCACGGACTGGCCGGACCTTGACGGTGTCGTCGTTGACGTCGAAATTACAGACTGGCCCTCAGCCACGCAAAACCCCCGCGGCCGCGTGATCGAAATTCTCGGCGAGGAAGACGATTTCGGCGTCGACGTCGAAATCATGATCCGTAAGTTTCACTTGCCTCACCGCTTCCCGCCCGAAGTCATCGAAGAAGCGCAGGCCATCCCAAGTTCAATTCCAGCACGTGAACTTAGGCACCGACGAGACTATCGCTCTCTGCCAATTGTCACCATCGACGGCGAAACCGCCCGCGACTTCGACGACGCCGTCCATGTCCGACAACTCGACAACCGCAATTACGAACTCCAGGTCCACATCGCCGATGTCGCGCAATACGTGACGCCCGGTTCCCCACTCGACCAGGAAGCGCGATTGCGCGGCACAAGCGTCTATTTCCCCGATCGCGCCGTGCCCATGCTGCCACTCGAACTTTCGACCGATATCTGCAGCCTGCGCCCGCAGGTCGATCGACTCGTTCTCTCCTGCACCATGGAGATCGACCACCAGGGCGCCGTCGTCGGCTATGAAATCAATGAAGGCGTCATTCGCTCCGCCGAGCGCATGACCTACACCGCAGTGAATGACGTGCTGGAAGGCGATTCCGCCGCCCGACAACGCTATGACACCCTGGTCGAGCACTTTGAGCGCATGCGCGACCTGGCGATGATTCTGAACCGCAAGCGTGAGCGCCGCGGTTCGATTGATTTCGACCTGCCGGAACCGGTGATCGAGTTCGACGAGTTCGGCCTGATGAAGAGTATTACGCGCTCCGAACGCAACATCGCCCACCGCCTAATCGAAGAATTCATGCTGGCGGCGAACGAGAGCGTAGCCCACTATCTCGAGTCAAGACGGGTTGCTTCGCTCTATCGCATCCACGAAAAACCTGACGCCAAGCGTGTTTACGACTTCGAAGTCATAGCTTCGACTTTCGGCTACTCACTCGGCGTGGGCGCGTTGCCGGTCCACCGCGTGCAAATGAAGGCCGACCGGCGCGCCGCCCATGGCACCGGCAAAGGCGTACGCGAAATCGAAGTGCCGAAGGAAGTGCACATCACGCCGCGGATGTACCAGAAGCTGACAGCTAAAATCGCAGGCAAGCCGGAAGAACGAATTCTCAGCTACCTGATGCTGCGATCGCTGAAGCAGGCCCGCTATTCCGAGGAGAACCTGGGGCACTTCGCTTTGGCGGCGACGACCTACACGCATTTCACTTCGCCGATCCGGCGATATCCGGACCTGATCGTGCACCGGATTCTGAAAGATGTTCTGCGACAGTCGGCCGAGAAATTCGACGGCGAGGTGCCGGTTGGCTCCGATCCGTCGCCTGTGGGGATGGGCGCTCTCGCCCGGGATTCTGCGCAGCCTGGGGTGGTCGGCCGTCCGGTCGAGCGAAGCTCGGCCATCTCCCCTTGGTCCAAACGCCGAAAGCCTGACGAGCAGCCAGTGTCCCAGGTCTCCCTTACGGGCCCTATCCCGATCGAGGAACTCCATGACATTGCCGAAGAATCCAGCCAGACGGAGCGTCGCGCCGACGATGCCGAGCGCGAACTCATGGAATGGAAGAAAGTGAAATTCATGGAGCGCCGCATCGGTGAGGACTTCGACGGCCTCGTCGTCAGCGTGACCAAGTTCGGGTTCTTCGTAGAACTGACCGAACTGTTCGTCGAAGGCCTGGTTCCGATCAACACGCTCGACGACGACCACTACGTCTATCACGAAGATACCCGGCAGATCATCGGCCAGCGCGCACGCAAAGCCTATCGCCTGGGTGACCGCGTACGCGTGCTGGTGGATCGCATCGATCCGGTCGAGAAAAAAATCCAGTTTGCGGTGTTTGAGGAGCCGGTGGTGCGGCCCGCAGGCCGCTGTCGCAAATAGCTCCGATGGTTCGAACTACGCGGACAGAATGACTGCTCAGCGGTGCGGATCGAACTCCATTTGCACGATCACTTTTTCTCTGTTCCCGGAAGGTGCGTATTTCCACTGCTTGATCGCCTTCATCGCTGATTGGCCAAGGATCGGGCTCCCTCCGAGCAACTGGGTGCTCTCCACGCTGCCGTTGGCCGCAACGACTGCTTCCACCCTGACAACGCCCCCGATGTACAGGCGCTTGAGAGTTTCCGGATATTCCGGCTCAACCCGCGTGACAATCTTTCTTTCCACGCTGCTCTGATCGTGAGTCTGCGCGAGGATCGGTTTGGGGACCACGGCCACAGTGGCGGTCAAGGCGACTGCCAGTAGGAACATTCCGCAATCTGCGCGTAGCCGACAGCTTGCAAGGGAAATCATGACTCGCATGACCTCGTCGTGAGTGTCTAGGGGAGATCCACCGCTAGTTGGTAGACCTCTTGCGTGCTGCGGTCGCGGACGAATATCCACGATCCATCGTTGGTGCGGCCGCTCCATAACCCGAATGCTCCCGGGTAACGTTCGATTCCTTCCAGTTTGAAAACACGCTCTGCCTGGTTTTCGCCGATCTTTACGCGACGAATCGATTCTTCATCCGTTACCAGATCATCGAAATACAGGTACTGACTGTCAGCCGACCAGACGGGATAGCTCACGGCGCCTGCAGGTTCGGTCAGCCACGTCGTCCACTTCTGCTTCTGATAATCGAACAGCATGACTTTCGTGAAGTCAGGAGAGAGCGCGGCAATGTATCTGCCGTTCGGAGACCACCGCGGGCTGAACAGGCCCTGCGACCCGGGGACCCTCACCACTTGATGCGTCTTGAGGTCAGCCACACGAATCTCGATCCCTTCCAGGTCGTAGAGGTTGCCGAACATGATGCGATTGCCGTCGGGCGACCAGTTGGCGTCGATCTGGCCTCGATTCTCCTTCAGGATGTCTTGAGCAGGCCCACCGGATGACGGGATGACGGAGATCTTCGAAGCCATTCCAGGCTGCATGCTGACATACGCGATTCGAGTGCCATCGGTGGCCCAACGGGGCAAGGCCGCGCGTTCCGGGGAGAACGTTAGTTGGAGCCGCTCGCTGCCGTCAGCGCGGCAGCGCCACAAAGTGGCCTCGGGAAGCGAAACGTAAGTCACCCACTTCCCGTCGGCAGAGTAGTCGAGATCGGTAGCGGAAACAGACGCCAACAGCGGAATGAAAGTCTTCGTGGAGGCGTCGTACTTGACGGCTTCACCGGCGGGCCGAACTCCAATCGCCCAGATTGTCTTGCTGTCACGCGCCGGCGAAGCATTGCCGAACGACATGGGTCCACTGGTGAGTTGAACCGGAATACCTGTCGACGTGGAATCGAGCAAGGCCCACAAAGTCGTCACCGTCGTCGGCGCACTCTGCGTGACCTGGAAAATGTAGTAGCGGCCGTCGGCGGTCCAACTGCCACAGCAAGCGGTTGCTGCGCTCTTCCACCCGCTGAGGAGAGGATGCGAGTTCACTCCATTCCCGTCTACCTCCCAGAGCGACGTCGCATTCTGCGACGTATCGCCAACCGTGAAGCGGATGCGTTTGCCGTCAGGAGAGAAGCGAGGCGCAAAAACCGAGCCTCCGGCAGTGAGGATTTCCCGGGGGAAAGATCCGTCGGCATTGGCAACAAAGAGTTTCGCGCCCCTGCCAAAAACCAGATGCTTGCCGTCAGCGGACCACGAAGCATCGCGACCGGTCAGATCGCCCAGGCGTTTGGGAGATCCAGAATGAATCGGCAGCGTCCAGAACTCAGTATCCCCAGCTTGCACCGGGGCCACCAGCAACTTCGAACGGTCGGGCGAAATGTCGAGGGCCTGCACGTTCGGGAGGGGGTTGGAAATCACAGAACGCTCGGCGCCGGGTAACGTCACTTTCGCGACTACGTGCCGCGCAGCGGGCCATTCCGTGACGTAGAGGGTTGATTCGTCTGAAACAAGATTGGTCTTGCTCACACCATCCCGCGTGATCTGAGTGACGGACTTCACAGCGGTCGCGCCCGATACGGTTTCTTTCGGCGAGTCGGCGCCTTGAGCAGCGAGGATGGCGACGAGGGGGAAGGTCAGATGCAAGACAAAGGGGGTCCACGCCCCCTTATCTAGATTGCGCATGGGCGGATGCTAGCGCAGTGCAATTCTTTTCCTTCGCGAAAGTATCCATCTCGCATTACGGATGTAACGGTACTTGTGGTCGAATGCAACGCTCTGGCACCCTCACAGCGGCATGCCAAATGGGCCTGCTACACTACCCCTTCACCATTCTTGGCGCCTGCCCAGGACTTTCTCTCCATGTCCGACAATCTGATGCCAACTTCGCGCACCCGCGTTGTTCGTGAACCTCATCGTGGAATCTACGACCGGGACGCTCTTAACCATATCCTCGACAAAGCCTTCCTCTGCAACGTCGGCTTCGTGGCTGACGGCCAGCCTTTTGTCATTCCGACCTCCTACGGGCGCGACGGCAATGTTCTCTACATCCACGGCTCCGCTGCCAGCCGCATGCTGCGGAATCTCAGCACCGGCATTCCTGTCTGTGTAACTGTCACTTTGCTCGATGGCCTCGTTCTCGCGCGCTCGATCTTCAATCACTCGATGAACTACCGCTCCGTCGTCATTCTCGGCACAGGCACGCTGGTCGAAGATCCCGCAGAAAAACTCAAAGCTCTCCGTGTGCTTAGCGAGCACATTCTTCCGAATCGCTGGGATGAGGTGCGCCAGCCGAACGAGAAGGAACTCAAGGCGACGTCGGTGATCCGCATTCCGATCGAAGAATTTTCCGCCAAAATCCGCACCGGGCCACCCATCGACGACGAACCCGACTATGCTTTCCCCACCTGGGCAGGTGTGATCCCCTTGGAGATGCAGTCGGGCACTCCCATCCGTGATGAGCGCTGCGAGCGCGAATTGCCGGAATATCTGCGAAACTATAGGCGCCCAAAATAAGGTGCCGGGTCTCAGGTGCCAGGTATCAGGGTGCCAACTCACATCTGACAGAGTGCGACCGTTTTCCTGAGACCTCACACCTGACACCCGCTTTTCATGAACGAGACGATCCAGAAGATCTCGACGACGATCGATTCCCTACGCGACGAAATGATCGGCTTTCTCGCGCGTCTGGTGCAATTTCCTAGTCTCTCCGGCAGGGAACAGCCCGCGCAGTACTTCTACGCGGAGAAGCTGCAGACCCTTGGATTGAATCCTGGCATCCTGGTTTCGAAAAAAGAAGAACTGGAGACCCACCCCGCCTTCTGCGATGACGGTGTTCCGTTTGAAGATCGCATCAATGTAGTCGGCCGCTGGCAGACGGCTTCTAAGAAGACGCCTAAGAAGTCGGTTCCCCACACCCTGATCCTCAACGGCCACATGGACGTCGTCCCCACCAGCAAAGAGTCGTTGTGGTCGGCTTCGCCGTGGAGCGGCGACGTGCAACAGGGAAAGCTCTACGGCCGTGGCTCCTGCGATATGAAAGCCGGCCTTGCCGCCAACATTTTTGCCATTCAGGCGCTGCAATCGCTGGGGTTCAAGCCCGCCGCGGACGTCATGATCGAAAGCGTGATTGGCGAAGAGAGCGGTGGCGTCGGCACTCTCACGACGATCGTGAAAGGATTCCGCGCGGACGCGGCCATCATCAGCGAACCGACCGCCCTGCATGTCTGTCCCGTGCAGTCCGGCGCCCTGACTTTCCGCATCCGAGTGGTGGGCCGCGCCATTCACGCCTGTATGAAGCCGCAGGGTATCAACGCCATCGAGAAGTTCTATCTCGTGCTGCAGGCCGTGCAGGAACTGGAACGTCGCCGGCACGTTCACTACAAGAATCTGCTCTACGAAGACGCTACTAACATCGCGCCCATCAGTTTCGGAGTGATCCATGGCGGCGAATGGCCATCCACCGTTCCCGACGAAGTGATCGTGGAGGGCCGTTTCGGCGTCCTGCCCGGCGAAACTATGGACGATGCCCGCCGCTCCCTCATTGCTGCTGTCGCTCGCGCTATCGCTGTCGATCCTTGGCTGAAGGCTCACCCGCCCGAGATTGATTGGATCGAGGGTCAGTTCGAATCCGGGCAGACCGCCGTCACCGATCCGATCGTCGAGTCCTTATTACAATGCCATATTACAATGCCATGCCGAGGTTTTGGGCCGGACGACGATAACGCAAGGCGTGACCTATGGCTCCGATCTTCGCCTTTTCACCAATCACGGACAGGTTCCTGCGGTGCTCTACGGCCCGGGATCGGTCGCTCAAGCTCATACCGTGGACGAGTGGGTTGAACTGCGACAGGTTTTTGCCGCCGCCAAGGTGCTGGCGTACATTATCACGCAGTGGTGTGGGGGCGAATTCAACTAGTCTGAGTCAGGCGCCAGGAATCAGCACGAGTTTGCCTGTGGTCTTTCTTCCCTCTAAGTCCCGATGCGCCTGAATCGCCTGCGCGAGTGGATAGATATGTTCGATCCGCAGTTTGAGCTTTCCGGCGCGGATCATTCCGAATACCGCTTCCGCCCGCTGCTGCAGTTCCTGTGAAGTGATGATGTAGGCTCCCAGCGACGGCCGCGTCAGGTACAGCGATCCTTTCGACGTAAGAGTAATCGGGTCGAACGGCGGCACGGCGCCGCTCGATCCGCCGTACAGCACCATCATTCCTCGCGGCCGCAGAAGATTGAGCCCCTTCTCGAACGTAGTCTTGCCCACGGAGTCGTAAATAACATCGACACCTTTTCCGCCTGTCAACCGCCTGGTTTCGGCTTCAAAATCCGTTTGCGTATAGAAGATGATCTCGTCCGCTCCGGCTGCTCGAGCCAGCTTCGCTTTCTCCTCGGTCGAGACCGTCGCCAGAATTCGCGCCCCGATATTGTGTGCCATCTGGACCAGCAGGAGCCCGACTCCACCGGCAGCGGCGTGAATCAGCGCCGTCTCGCCCTTCTTCAACGGATACGTGTCGTGCGAGAGATAATGTGCCGTCATGCCCTGCAGCATGGCGGCTGCGGCTTCACGATCATTCACCCCTGACGGAATTCTCACCAATCTGTCGGCAGGCACAGCTGCATATTCGGCATAGCTTCCCAGCACGCTTGTGTACGCGACACGGTCCCCGACAGCAAGACCATGCACTTCGGCGCCCACGGCCGACACCGTTCCTGCGCCCTCCTGTCCCAGCACGAACGGCAGCGGAACCTTGTAGCGGCCTTCGCGGTTGTAGACGTCGATGAAATTGACGCCCGCTGCTGCGATCTTCACGACAGCTTCAGTTGCCCTTGGCTCCGGAACTGGCACGTCTACATATTCCATCGCTTCCGGACCGCCGGTTTGTCTGATCTGGATGGCTTTCATAGTCGTTGGATGAACAGAGGACTATAAATGACTCGGTAGTCTCTACGCCGCAGATGTCACGTTTGCGCCCTGACGCGATGCCGGTTTCCTGCCTTGCCAGCCTTCGAGAGCGTGAGGTAACATGCCCGGCCTGATTCCGAAAGTAACGTCGTCGAGGGTCCTGTCGTGGCATTGACCCAACAAAATTGGCGATAGTACCATCTCACTGTCAGGGGCGCCGGATGTGCCCTCAGGTGCTTTCGTAAGCTTTTGAGAATATGAGGCTTCTAACACACCGGTCTCTGGCGATCGCTTTTGCCGCTGCCTGTGCAGCAACCGCGATCGCCTGCCAATCCACCCGGAAACAGACCTTCCTTCCGCCTGCGCAAGCACAGGCGCCGGCGCTGACTGCCGCCAGCAAGCCGTCTATTGCCGCAACCGCGAAGAAGGAATCCGCTACCGCCGAGACCCCAGGCAAGGCTGCCCTGCCTGCGTCAGCTCCGGTTGCCAAAGCTGATCCAGTCACGGAATTGATCGAGCACGCTGAGAAGGAGTACCAGGCGGGTCTCGACGCTTACCGCGCCGGCAACCTGGAGGCCGCCAGGAAGAGTTTCGACTCTGCAGTCACGCTTCTGACAAATGTTGATGCCGGTCTCCGATCCGATGATCGCGTTGATCGCGAACTTGACCGCATCACGGAGGGCGTGAACGGCCTGGATCTGCTTACGGCGCAGGAAGCCGAAAGCTCAGGCCCGCAACAGAAATCCGAGCCCGCCCCGATTGATGAAGTGAACGAAGTCACGCCGCCGGTCGACGCCACGGTGAAGGCTCAGGCGGAGGCTGAAATCAAATCGACGCATTCCGACCTGCCGCTGATGATGACCGACCAGGTCGCCGGCTATATCAACTTCTTCTCCAACCGCGGACGCGGCACACTCGAGCGCGCTCTGGCTCGATCCGGCCGCTACGAAGACATGATCCGGCAGATCCTGAAAGAGGAGGGCGTGCCCCAGGACTTGATTTTTCTGGCGCAGGCCGAGTCCGGATTTCACCCGTTGGCCGTCTCCCGCGCCGGCGCTCGCGGCATGTGGCAGTTCATGGGGAGTCGCGCCAGAGGCTACGGCCTCCATCGGGATTTCTGGGTCGACGATCGCCAGGATCCGGAAAAAGCGACCCATGCCGCCGCCCGGCACCTGAAGGACCTCTACAACCAGTTCGGCGACTGGTATCTGGCGATGGCCGCTTACAACTCCGGCCCCGGCACAGTGCAGAGCGCGGTCAAGCGTACCGGCTATGCGGATTTCTGGGAACTGTATCGCCGCAACGTGCTGCCGCGCGAGACGCGCAACTACGTTCCCATCATCGTGGCCGTGACCATCATGGCCAAGAATCCCGAACAATATGGCCTCGATGATGTCAATCGCGACAAGCCGATCCCGTATGACACAGTGAAGACTGACTATCCGATCGATCTTCGCCTGGTGGCACAATGCATCGATGCGAGCGTAGCCGACGTGCAGGATCTAAACCCAAGCCTGCTGCGTCTGACAACTCCCAAAGAACGCGCCTTCGACTTGCGCTTGCCAAGTGGGTCGAAAGAGAAGTACCTGAGTACCGTTGAAACCATACCGTCTGACAAGCGCCTGTGGTGGCGTCTGCACGCCGTTCAAAGTGGGGAAACACTCGCGTCCCTTTCCCGCACGTACCGCATTCCGGTGAAATCCATTTCCGCCGCCAACAATCTCGAAGACAATTCGTTGGAAGCGGGAACGAAACTGGTGATCCCGATTCCTCCGGGCAAATACACCGACACGGGTGCGTATGCGCGCCGCATCACGCGTTACCGGGTTCGCAAGGGAGACACTGCCGAATCGGTCGCCGAGAATTTCGCCGTGCCAGTAAAAATACTTCGCGGATGGAATCACCTGAAAGGGAACAGCTTGGCGGGACGAAAGGTCCTTTATCTCCACCTGCCGATTACTCCGGGAGCACCGGGAACGCAGTTAGCGTCGAAGAAATCGCACAGGACAGGCAAGGCACCCGGCAAGACTGCTGCCTCCGCGTCCACTCGTGCCGTGATCCGCCACAAAGTGAAGCCCGGCGATACGCTGTACTCGATTGCCAACGCCTACAACACCACTGTCGCCGCCTTGCAGCGTGACAACCGGAATACTGAGATCCTCAAGCCGGGAATGATCCTGATCGTCCGCGAAACGCGGTAGTTCCCCACCGCTCGCCTTCATCGCATCCAGGCTCGTTTGCGTAGAATCACTCACGGGCCGCACTATGAGGCACATTCCTGTAGCAGAATAGGACGGATGGCCGGCGTACGAATTGACAAGTGGCTTTGGGCCGCCCGTTTTTTCAAGACACGGGCTCTGGCCTCCCGGGCCTGTGAACTCGGCAGGATTCAATCTAGGGGGCAGTCCGTCAAACCCGCTCGTGAACTCCATGTCGGTGACCTGTTGCGCGTGACCAACGAGAGCGGCGATTTCGACATCGAAGTGCTGCTGCTCAGCGAAGTTCGCGGACCCGCTGCCGTCGCCCAAACCCTCTATCGCGAAACCGAGGCCAGCCGCGAGCTTCGCCTCAAAGTCGCGGCCGAGCGTAAGGCTGCCCGGCAGTGGGAGCAATTGCCGTCTGGACGGCCATCCAAGAGAGACCGTCGCAGGATCATTCAGTTCCGCGGTGGGGGATGAGGCGGCAGTAGAGCTCTCACTGTCCGAGCGCGAGCGGGGACGTTCGCGTCCCGACTTTCACCCCATCAGCATTCCGCCATTCACGTTCAGAACGTGCCCAGTGACATAGGAGGCCTTCTCCGATGCGAGGAAGCACACGGCGCCCGCAACGTCCTCAGGCTTGCCCACGCGCCCGAGCGGGATCATCTTGATTGCGTTCTGTTTGAATTCGTCGCCGAGAACCTCGGTCATGCTGGTCTCGATGAAGCCTGGAGCAATTGCATTGCATGTGATGTTGCGTGACGCCACTTCGCGCGCCATGGCCATGGTCAATCCAATCAGCCCGGCCTTGGAAGCCGCGTAGTTCGCCTGTCCAGCTTGCCCGGTCTGCCCAAAAACGCTGGTGATGTTGATGATCCTTCCCCAACGCTGCTTGAGCATGGACGCGATCACCTGCTGGATGCACAGATAGGCGGAGGTCAAGTTTGTATCGATCACCGCGTCCCAGTCGGCGCGCTTCATACGCATGACGAGCTGGTCGCGCGTGATGCCGGCGTTATTCACCAGAATGTCGATCTTCCCAAACTGGCCCAATGCTGCTTTGATGCCCGACTTGATCTGTTCCTCGTCACCCACATCCACGATGAACGCGGACGCCTTGCCGCCGGCCGTCGTGATCTGCTGCACGAGTTCATCGAGTTTCTGTTGATTGCGGGCGGCCACTGCGACCGACGCCCCCTCAGCCGCGAGCGCCAGAGCGCAAGCGCGTCCGATGCCTTGCGAGGCCCCCGTCACGAGCGCAACCCGCCCTTCGAGTTCCATGATTGCTCCTTGTAGAAAGGCGCATTATAAACGCGGATCGCCCGGTCCTCAGTGAGCGTCCGCAGGAGACGCGGTGCGAGCGGCGTCCTCCCGTTCCGGCCGGAACAGAACACGCAGGACGGGCGGGGCCAGAATGGTGGTCACGGCGGTCATGAATATGACAATGGCGTAGGTTTGCTGCGTCACGATCCCGGCACTGAGGCCCGCAAGCGCCACGATCAGGGCCACTTCCCCGCGCGGCATCATGCCGACTCCTACCGCCAGGACCGAATGCCAGCCGCTTTTGAGCATGGGGAGCCCACAGCCTGCCACCTTCGACAATATCGCCAGAGCGGAAATCACAACGGCAGTCCGGAGTACCTGTCCGGTGAACAGTTTCACATCCAATTTCGCGCCAATGGAAAAGAAGAAGAAGGGGGCAAGAAACTCGTTGATGGCATGCGCCTTGGGAGCCAAACGCCAGTCGGATGCGAAATCTGCGAACATCAGGCCCGCGAAGAAAGCTCCGATGATCGCGGCCATGCCGATCTTCGCCGATAGCCAGGAGAGCAACAGGCACACCAGCAGCGAGAGTACAAGCGGAGCGTTGCGTGTGGATAGTCTTTCGACACGAGTCTGGACGCCGCGCACAATCCTCGGCGCGACGAAGATCATGAAAACCGCGAAAGCGACCGCTTCGCCGGTCAGCACACCCATGCGCAGCCAGTCGACACCGCCTCCACTGGCCAGACCGGCTACGACCGCGAGAATGACCATGCCGAGAATGTCATCGAAGACCGCTGCTCCCAGAATGATCTTTGCCAGGCGCGAGGAAAGAACGTTCAGATCGCCCAGGACACGGGCGGTGATGCCCACGCTGGTCGCGACCATGGCGGCGCCGACGAAAATCGCTTCCGTCGTCGCATCGCCAATCAGCTTCATGTAGGCGAAGCCCAGCACGAAAGGCACGAGGATGCCGGCGAGGGCGACAAGAAGAGCGGTCCGGCCTACGCGGATGAGGTCGCCCGGAGTCGTCTCCAGCCCCGCATTAAAGAGAACAAAGATGGCGCCGACCTCGGCGATCGATTCGATCGTGACGGAAGGATGAATCCATCCGAGGGCATACGGTCCGATCACGACTCCCGCCAGGATCTCCCCTAGCACCGCGGGCAGAGAAAGGCGCTCAAAGACTTCGCCCACCGCTTTGGCGGCGAGAAAGACAACAAAAAGCTCCCAGAGAAGCGACTGTGGATCGTGAGCCATGGAGATCAAGGAGATTAGAGGATATGGACAAGAACGGGGATCGCGCAAGCTCCGTCGGCACTCGAGGCTATGTCCCACGGAATAACGGCCGCGTCTTCCGAACCTAAAGTCAACACTCCTCACGCCGATGTTGAGCACAGGAACAGTCTCGCCTTGCGCTGTTCGTCAGAGAGAGGATTGCAGACCACGCCGTGGAGGCCGCAAAAATGAGAAACCTCAGCCTACGAGTAAAGCTCGGCGCCGCTTTTGGAACCGTCCTCCTGATCTTCGCTCTGCTTGGAGTGTTCAACTACTTCACGGTTGCGAAACTGGATGACGTCTTCAGTGAGGCGCAAGAGCGGGACCTCAAAGTGGAGAAGAGCTGTCACATTGAGATCGGCGTCGAGAAGCAGATGGCAGCGGTGCGCGGTTTTCTTTTGTCGGGACGTGAGGATGTGCTGGTGCGCAGGGAGGAAGGACAGAAGGAATATCAGGATGCGATGACATTCCTGCAGAACACGGTACGCACCGATCAGGGGAAAGAACTGCTGTCCGAGGTCGCCGGGCACTACGACGCATTCCGCATCATCACGGAGCGGCAAGTTGAGGCGCGGAGAAATGGGAACGCCAAAGACGCGGAAGCAATCGCCTTCGCAGGCGACAGCACCGCACGGCGCGAGGATCTGCGGCGTGCGAGCAGGGATTTTGCCGAGTATCAGGTGAAGAAGCGGGAAGGTGCGGGGAAAGAGCAGGATGCGCTGGTGGCCAGCGCTAACCGCCAGCTCATTGTCATCCCCGTAATCGGCATCGTGCTGGGCGCAGTGGCGGCGGGATGGCTCTCTCGTCTCTTGTCCCGCACTGTCGAAAACATGTCGTCCAGCCTTCGCGAAATCGCTCACAACAACCTGGCGATCGCCGATGTGAAGGTTCATTCTCGCGATGAGATCGGCCTGGCCGGCATGGCCCTCAACGAGATGAAGAACAACCTGCGGGGACTTATTGAATCGATCGCGAAGACAGCCGAACACGTGGCCAGTGCAAGCGAAGAACTGTCCGCTTCCGCCTCCCAGCAGGCGCAGAGTGCAGAGACGCAGAAGGACCAGACCATGCAGGCAGCCACGGCGATGCAGGAGATGGTCGCCACGGTCAGCCAGGTGTCGGAGAACTCCGGACGCGCCGCCGAAGCCGCGCGGCAGGCCGCCGAAACCGCGCGCCGGGGCGGCGGCATCGTTGACGGGACGCTGGCCAAAATGCGGTCGATTGCCGGCGGGGTCCGCGACACGGCGAAGAAGATGGAGGAACTGGACAAGGCCTCCGATCAGATCGGGCACATTGTCGGGGTCATCGACGACATCGCCGACCAGACCAACCTGCTGGCACTGAACGCCGCCATTGAAGCGGCACGCGCCGGCGAGCAGGGGCGTGGGTTCGCCGTGGTGGCCGATGAGGTGCGCAAGCTGGCCGAGCGTACCACCGGGGCGACGAAGGAGATCGCCCACATGATCAAAAACATTCAGGGTGAAACTCGGCTCGCCGTGAAAGCCATGGAGATGGAGACACAGCAGGTGGAGGAAGGCCTTAAGAGCACCACGCAAGCCGGCGATTCGCTGAAAGAGATCATTCAGATGGCCGAGCAGGTGGGTGAGATGGTTACCAGCATCGCGACCGCAGCCACCGAACAGTCCAGCGCTTCCGAACAGGTCAACCTGAACATGGATCAGATCGCGCGTCTTGTCCGGGAATCGGCCGTTGGCTCGCAGGAGAGCGCCAAGGCATGCCAGGAGCTTTCGGCTCTTGCCCTTGACTTGCAGAAGATGGTCGGCAAATTCTGCGTGGATGAAGGCAAGGCTCGAAGCGCATCTACTGCGAGTTCCCCCGAGCCACAATCAGAAGCTGGAGAACGCGAACGTGCCCGGGCAATGTCCGCATCTTGATGCGCGCGCTCGTGCTTGGGGACGAGGAGATCACCACATGGAAGCGACCACAGAGTTGAAAACGCCGCAGGGGAGAGCGACTCGGGGAACCCAGGACCTGCTGCAGCTGGTCACGTTTCGTGTTGGCAGCGAGGAATTTGGACTCGACATTCTGCGGGTGCAGGAAATCATTCGCTTGCAGGAACTCACACGGGTTCCGAATTCTTCCGATTTCATGGCGGGAGTCGCGAACCTGCGCGGGCGGGTGATCCCAGTCGTTTCACTGCGTAAGTGCTTTGGTCTGGAGGACTCCAGGCACGACAAACAGACGCGCATCGTGGTGGCGGAACATTCTCTCGCGCACGCGCACGCCGGAGTGTACGGCGACTACAGCGTGCGGAATGTGAACACTCACTATCGCCAGAGATATTTCGTGCCCGTCGAGAACCAGTTACGAATCGGCCCGGAGGCAAGGAAGACGATCACCTTCTCCCGGCTGAATCTGCTCGACGCGCCACACATGGCTCTGATGCGGAATATGGACGTGATCTTTTGCGCCAATGTGCTGATCTACTTCGATCTTCAGTCCAAACGGAGTGCCATCGAGCAGTTTCACAGCAGTTTGCAACCCCACGGTTACCTCTTTCTTGGCCACTCTGAATCGCTCTACGGCGTAACCGACAAGTTCAAGCTTGTCCATTTTCCTTCGGCGACCGGGTACGCGAAAGCGCTGCCGACGACTGGGAGTTGAGCCATGGCCATCATGCGACGAGAACAACTGCTCACAAAACTGATGGCGGCGGATCACTTGCCCAGCTTGCCCGTCGTCGTCGCGCCTCTGCTCAATTATCTGCAGCGGCCGATCGACGACCTTCAAATCAACGAGGTGACCCGCCTGATCTCGCAGGACGAATCTCTGGCGGCACAGTGTCTGCATTTTGCGAATTCACCGTTGTTTGGGCGCTGGCAGCAGGTCGACAGCGTTCGCGGCGCCATCATCAGTCTGGGTATGCAGCGGATGCGCGATATCGTAACCGGCTGTTGCCTCGTCAATCTGGCGCCCAAGAACTGTCCGATCGACCCGACAGTATTTTGGGAGCATGGCCTTGGGGTCGCCCTCGCTGCACGTTATTTCGCACGCGCGATTGGCTTCCCCGATCCCGACAAGGCGTACCTGGCAGGCCTATTACACGATTTCGGCGTTGTGATGAGTTACTGGGTTGCACCGCAAGAATATGCCGAAGCATTCAGGAAGGCACTCTCGGGTCACATTCCTCTGATTGAGGCGGAAGAACAGCTTCTGGGCATTGGCCATGCCGAGGTTGGCCGGATTCTGGCGGAAAAGTGGCACATGCCTTCCGACCTTGTCCAGGTCATCGCCTGGCACCACGACGTTCGCGAGGTGAAAGAGCACAAGGCGCTGGTTGCTCTGGTCGCCCTGGCGGACCTGCTCTGTCGCATGAGTGCCGTGGGCTATGGCTACCCGGAGGACCGGGAAATCGATTTTCAGCAGGAGCCCGCGTTTCAGATCCTGATCGAGGAGTGCAAAGATCTCGCAAGCTTTGACTGGGAACGTTTCACGCTCGAAATGGAGGCCCATATGACGGAAGTCAAACGTCTGGTCGGAGTAGTCTACCGTCGCTCATGAACTATCAACCGGCCCGTGCCGCATTTCCGCGCAATGTGAGGTCAAAGATCTGGCTCAGTTTCTTCAGAAGGTCGGCCCTCGAATATGGTTTGGGCAGGTAGTAGGTGTGTTCCTCCGTCGAACCTTCGCCGTCTTCGCCGCTCAGATAGCCAGACGTGAGCAGGATGGGAATGCCCGGCATCCTTCGACGAATGTCACTTCCGAGTTCGCGGCCGGTTCGTCCTGGCAGGCCCAGGTCACTCATCAGCAGATCAATCCGGCATTGGTTTTCTTCATAGGCCCGCATGGCGTCCTGTGCATCGCTCGCGGCCAAGACCTGAAAGCCGGCGCCCTGAAGAATCCGGCCTGTGGCCTCGCGCACAAATGGTTCGTCTTCGACCAGCAACACGATTCGCTGCTTACTCTGTTCACTTCCACATGGATGGTGCGAAAGGCTCATTTTTCTCCCTGCCTGTGAGAACCAATTCAGGGTCAGGAGCACGCCGTGGTCCGTGGTTTTGCGGTGAGTTCCGGCAGGGCACGCACGAAGGTATGAAGAGGCTACTTCAGTTTGCTGAGGACTGTCTGCTTGGGATCCAACACGATCTTGCGCGTTCCATTGGGGGCATTGAACCGGAACATTGTCTCTTCACCGTCAGCCAGTACGATGCCCAAGAACGTCACGGAATTACCGGAGGTTATGCCATACACGGGAATGGCTGTCACCAGGTTGTTGGGAGCGTCCTTTTGCAGGATCGTACCAGTCGCCACTACCCCGCGTTCCTTTTGCGCGAAACGTACATCGCGTGTTTCCAGATGCGGCATTGCCGTTCCGTTGATCCAGTTCTCGAGGAACCAATCAAGCGACGGCCGGCCTTCAAACCAGAGCGGGCGCGGCAATTCCTCTTCGAACACCTGGAGCAATTCACGTGTGCTCACGCCTTTCCCGGCATAGCGTTCCCTTACCTTACGGAGCGCTCGGAAAAACGGCTCGTCGGGATGTGCCGGCCCATTCCGGGAACGGGAAGCCGATTCGGCGTCGCGCAACATACACCGGAGCATGTGGAACAACCATGTGCCACGCTCATAGCTGATGGCTTCATACCCGTTCGGGAAATGGGACGAAATCAGTCGCTGGCCGAGAGTGACAGGACCGGCATCGCGCAGCCATTCGCCGTCTTTGTTCTTGCTGAGCAGGTTGTCTCGGTACGCTTCGAGAATCAGTCGAAACTGCGCCGGATTCTGTTGTTCAAGCACGAGCAACGCAGAATAGTTCGCCAAACCCTCGACAAACCATTGATCACGATAGCTGCGCCAAAGTACTAGGTCTCCCCACCACTGGTGAGCAGTTTCATGAACCAGCACCTGACTGCTCGTCAACACAGCGACCGGATTCAGATGTAGATCCGCCTGCTCCTGCGGAGTCAGAAACGCAAAGCTCGACAAGAACACCAGCCCGGGCCATCCCTGGCTGAGGTCTCCCGGCATTTGAGTGAGCGCGAGAGAGTCATATGGATAGGGCCCGAACCACTGGGAAAACCGGTCAATGGCTCGCGCCGCTTTGTCGGCCACACTCTGCACATTGCGAGCGGGCGAAGGTGGTGGAGGCGCCGGGGCAATCACGACTGGAAATGGCGGCCTCGGCCCGGGGAAGGTTGGCGGGGGACCGACGAGTTCCGCGGGGGCTTTTGGAAATGAGCGTTCCATCCCCGGCGTTCCGAAGGCCTGCACCGTTACATCTCCCGCCTTTGACTCGGCGTGAACATACTTGCCGAGGTTGAACCCGGCGACTGCGGTCGGGACTTCTGAGATCCAGTGAGATACCTGCAGGCCGGGGGCCTCCGGCGCGGTGACGGGCGGGGCAGATTTTCCGGTAGCGACCAGTGTCCAGCCCAGCGGATACTGAAACTCCAGATCGAAGTGTGCCGGACTTAGTCCGAAGCTCGGATACCAGGTGCCTCGCTCTCCGACGTAGACCAATCCCGGACCCGCCTCCGACAACACCTCGCCGGCATAGGTGAATTCGAGTTGGAGCTTTTGACCGGCTTCGAGAGGGGCCGGAAACACCACTGCCACCAGATCATTTCCCTTGCGCCGGAGTTGAGTTCCCTCGAGAGCTTCGTTGTGAATGAAGTCGACTGCATGGCCATCGACCTTCAGACTCGCGATTTTCAGGTAGCGCGACAATTCGAACGCAACCGCCCTCCTTCCTCCCCTTCGGACCAGGGCGTCAATCTCAGTTGACGCCCGCAGCAGGGTGGGAGGCTGGACGGACGCTCTGATCTTGAAGTTGATGAGGCTGACATCGGGAACAACAGGATCCGAGTTCGGTTGTGAAGCAGTCGCGCCGGGCGCAAATGCGGTCCATATATCCCAGAACGGTATCCCGTCTCGTTGCCGTATCTGGCCTGCCCAGACGGGCTCGGCGGCCGCAGCATCCCAGAACACTTCAAAAGCGCCAAGTTTCTTGCCAATCAACCTGGCGTGCAACGAACCTGGAAACTCTGGAAGAGTCTCCGGCCCCCTTGCAGTTGGAAGGAAATGACTGAAGTCCAGAAAGAGCCGAAGGGCATCAGGCTCAGCAAGGTTCGCGGCGGCGGCGATCCATTGTTGCGTGGTCTCCTCGGCTCCCTCAACAGGCAGCAGATACGGTTGCAGGCGGAGGGCAGTGTCATCGTTAAAGCGGAAATAGCCGGAACTGAACTGTTCCTCAAGAATGGCCATTCCTGTAAACAGGGCTAGGGAAGCGCGTTCGACGTTGTTAGGGGGACGCAGCAGGATTTCTCCGTCGCCTTCGAAAAACGCTCCCGTGGTGCGTCCGCAGACGTCTTCGGTGAATCCTATCGTGCCCGAATCGAAGATGATATGCAGGCTCGGGCGGTCGATGACGGCGCCCCGGATGCGGTAGACACGATGAAGGTCCAATCCCACCGAGCGCAAGCGAGCGTAGAGCGCCGCGGTGGTCTGCGGACACTCCGCGGCCGAAGCCGGCTGCTGCGCAATGCCCGCCGACACAAGCAGGCCCCACACCAGCGGCAACAGGAACGGCAGGCGGCCTAACACCTTGGTCACTTCGGAAGCCCTCCTCACCATTGCTAGAATCAGCCGAGTGCGAGCTTCTTTCTTCACAATTCTAGTGCTTTGTATCACGGCGGCGGCGCCGGCCGACATCATCCGTCTCAAGAACGGACGCGCCATCTGGGCCGACCAGGTGCGCGAAAAGAAGGATCGCATCGAGTATGACGTGGGAGAAGACACCTATGCTATTCCGAAATCCGTCGTTGAGCGGATCGATGCCGGTGGAGTAGCTCCGGCTCGCGCCAGTTCCGCGGCATCCCACGACGTGCCGGACTTCACGCCAGCTGCGCCGACATTCAGCCATGAAGCAGACGTCAACACAAAGATCATTCACGAGGGCAAAGTCGATACGGACGCGCTGGAAGCACTGGAACGAGGCGGCAACCCGGAACTCGCCGCTACGGCTTACTTCCTCGCCGGCAAGCTCGAAACCGACCGCGGCAATATGGTACAAGCGAAGCGCTACTTCGATCAGGCGCTTCGCTTCGAACCCGACAATTCCATCCTGCTGACCTATTATGCCGCCTGCCTGATGCGAACCGGTCACGCTCCTGAGGCGGTAGTCTACGCGGAGCGCGCCGTACGCGTGGACCCCGATTCGCCTGACGCTCTCGCCATGCTGGGCTTTGTTCAATTCGCCTCCGACCACACCCCGGAAGCGATTCGCGCCTGGAAAAAGTCGCTGAAGCTGCGCCCTGACGCCACGGTCCAACAGTATCTCGAGCGCGCCGAGCGCGAACAGAGCGCGGAATCCGACTTCTCGCAGCGGGAGAGCAGCCACTTCAATCTTCACTTCGAGGGCAAGCAGACCTCCGACAGCTTTCGGCGCGATCTCCTTGCCACCCTCGAATCCCACTATGACGACCTGGTGCGCGACCTCGGATACTCTCCGCATAACAGCATCGCCGTCACGCTGTACACGGAACAGGCATTCTTTGACGTCACGCGCGCCCCGTCGTGGAGCGGCGCGGTGAACGACGGCAAGCTCCGCATCCCGATCAGTGGCGTTACCAGCATGACCTCTGATCTGTCGAGGGTGCTGAAGCACGAGCTCACACATTCGTTTGTCAATCAGATGTCTGGGGGGCGCTGTCCAACGTGGCTGCATGAAGGCATCGCGCAGATTGAAGAGGGCAAATCGAGTGCCACATATGGCCAACCGCTTGCTCAGCTGTTCGGTGCCGGACAGGAAATCCCCTTCAATGCGCTTGAGGGCAGCTTCATGCGATTTTCGACCCCTGAAGCGGTTGTGGCATACGCCGAGTCGCTGGCTGCCGTGGAATACATCCGTGATACTTATGGCATGAGCGATGTTCCCAGGATCCTGGAACGGCTGTCGCAAGGCAGTTCCGCGGAAGCCGCTCTCCGCTCGACCATCCATGCTGACTACAGCCAGTTACGCGACGAACTCGCCCGCTGGTTGAAGGACAAGTACGGCTCCTAGGCCTCACCCGGTCGTTCCATTGCTGACCAATGCGAATTGTGCTAACTTTCCCCGCTCATGAGGGGCTTGCTTTCCAAACTGGGATTTGGGGCTGCGCTTGAGGATGTTCCGCAGTTGGTCGAAACCAAGAGTCCTGACGTAAGCGGCGCAGAACTCGCCGTCGCGTATTTCTCAGGACGGAGTGGCGGGGACTTCTACGAGTTTGTCCGCGTCGCTCCCCACCGGCTGCTCTTCGGCCTGCTGGATGTGGCCGGCAAGCGGAATGACGGGCGTCCTATCCTGACGGCGGCCCAAGCAACGTTTCGCGAATCCGGGTGTGAGCTGCTCTCCAGCCTTGAATTGAACGAAGCCGAGGCAATGGTTGAACTCTCGCGCCGTCTTAATCTTACGATCATGCGTGCCGCCGGAGGCGTGCGCAGCTGCGCGGCTTTTGCCGCGTGCTACAACGAGGACCTGGGAACGGTTTGCTACGTGAACGCGGGGCACACCCCGGGCCTGCTGTGCGATCACCACAGCGTGGAAGAATTGCCGGCAACCGGTCTACCGCTGGGACTCTTCTCCCTTGCGCCGACCGACGCGCGCACGGTCGGCCTCGGACCCGAATCCTGCCTGACGATTGTCTCCCGAGGTGTCGTGGAGGCGCAGCGGAAGGACGAAGAATTCGGCCTGGACGGTGTGAAACACGTTCTGAAGGCGAATCCTCCTTCTGCCACCGACGTCTCGCGGGGAATCCTGGAGCAGGTTCAGACCTTCATGTGCGCGTATCCCAAGCACAACGATGTCACCGCGCTCAGCCTTCGACGGGCCAACTGACCTCCTCCGGATCCGGTTGACTTGGGTTTGAGCCGGCCCCGGCAACATCCCGATAAGTCCTGCTCACCGTGACGCATTCTGTGGCCTGCTATTATTCCGGGCGTGGCCGGTCGCGGCAAATTTATCACCTTCGAAGGATTGGACGGCAGCGGCAAGAGCACTCAGATCGCCAAGTTGGCGCGGGGGCTGCGTACGCGCGGCATGGCGGTTACGATCACGCGCGAACCGGGCGGTACTTCCACCGGGGAAAAAATCCGCGATGTACTGCTGCACTCGGCAACTTCAGGCCTGTCGCCGCAGGCGGAAATGGCGCTGATGTTCGCTTCGCGCGCCCAGCACATTCACGAAGTCATCCTCCCAGCGCTCGCGGAAGGCCGTATCGTCGTATGTGATCGGTTTACGGATTCCACTGAGGCCTACCAGGGCGGAGGCCGCAAACTGGGATCGAAGGCCGTACTGGAATTGCACGCGCTGCTGTGCGCGGGCTTGCAACCGGACTTGACTATTCTGCTTGACAACGATGTAGCCGCGACGGTGGAGCGTGCTCGTCGGCGCAACCAAAAGCACAAACACAAGCGGCCGGATAAGGATGAGAACCGCTTCGAACAAGAGAGTCGAGCATTTTTTGGACGCGTGCGGCAGGCTTACCTGGCGATTGCCGGTCGCGAACCGCATCGCGTGCAAGTAATCAATGCGCGCGGAACCCCGCGAGAAACGCACGCGGCTATCATGGACGTGGTGAAGAAGAAGCTGAAGATCTGAGGCCGTTGACGGTTGGCTTCGGTTGGCAGCTGCGATCCGGACCTTATGCCTTTCTCAGACTTCCTGGGCAACGCGGACACGATGCATCGCTTGCGCGAGATGGTGGCGCGCAAGCGCCTTCCCCATGCCGTAATCCTCTCCGGCGTTCACGGAGCCGGCAAATACACGCTTGCTCTGATGCTGGCACGGGCTGTCAATTGCCAGGAGCAGCCGGTCAGCGACGGTATGCCCGATTTTTGTGGACGCTGCTCAAACTGCGCTCGCATCGGTCAAGCCATCGACCTGGACGCGCGGTTCGCCGAAGCAGTCGAAGCGCGCGATGGCCTGCGCGAAGCCGACAAAAAAGAAACGCGCGTTTTTGTGCAGACTCATCCGGACGTGCTGGTCATCCCTCCCGATCCCCCGCAAATGATGATCAAGGTTGATCAGGTACGGCATGTGATTGAGACGATCTACTTCCGCCCGGCTGAGGCTCGGGAACGTGTCTACATCTTCACCGATTCAGCGTTCATGAAAGAGGCTGGGAATTCGCTGCTCAAAATACTGGAGGAACCGCCGGAATTTGCAACGATCTTCTTGCTGGCGGAAAACGCAGGCGAACTGCTGCCGACTATCCGTTCGCGCTCAGTTCAATTCACGCTCGGCGCCCTGAAAGCCGAGGAAATCGCGAACTTGCTGGCAGAGCGCCGCCCGGAGTGGAACCCCCAAGAACAGGCTCTGGTAGCGCGCCTTTGCGAAGGCGCGGTTGGGAGGGCTCTGTCCTTCGACCTGCGGAGCTACGTTGCGGCCCGGAGCCAAGCGCTGGTATTGCTCAAGTCGGCGCTGCAAGACAGCGATCATAGTGAATTGTTCAAAACCACCGAGAGTTACCGTCCCGGAGCGGAGGGCCGCGAGAAGACAGACAATCTGCTGCGCACCATGTATGCGTTGCTTGGGGACCTGCTGTTCCTGGAATCCGGCGCACCACACCTCGTGCGGAATACGGATATACAGGGTGAACTGAAGAAGATGGCGGAGTCGGCTGATTTTGCCTGGATTTCCCGCGCCGCCGGCGCCTTGAACGAAGTTGAGCGTGGGATGCGCCGAAATCTGCTGCGTTCACTTTCGCTGGATGCCTTCGCCACGGGAATGGAGAAGGCGGGATAGCCAACTTGCCGGACAGCCCTTTCACTGCGCGGCGTCCTTTTCCTGTCGCATTGCTTACGGGTATTGGAACAGCGCCACTTCGGGCCGCCTTTTGCCCACAACGCGGACGCAGCTTGCTCCTCTGCCCGTCGAGCATGTAATGTACCCGATCAACTTCTTTGGGGGATCGAATGAAATTTCATCGTGGTATTGCCGTGTGCGTTTTGCTGGCCGGATTCTGCTGGGCGCAGGCGCCGGCGGCGGGCAAGACGGTTGTCGTTCACGCTGGACGGCTGCTCGACGTGAAGAGCGGCCAGACGCTGACCAATCAGACCATCATCATTCAGAATGGGAAGATTGCCAGCGTCGGGGGAAAGGCCGAGCTGGCCGCAGGGGCCACGGTGATTGATCTGCCGACTGCCACGGTCCTCCCCGGGCTGATCGACGCACACACGCACGTCACCTTCAACCCGAATTTCGGATACTCGACGCTGGGAATCTCGGTCCCACGGGAAGCGTTGATTGGAGCGAAGAATGCCCGGCTCACGCTCGAAGCGGGTTTCACGACGATTCGCAATGTGGGGGCAAGAGGTTATGCCGACGTCGCGTTGCGCGACGCTATCAACGCCGGCGACGTTCCTGGCCCGCGCATGTTGGTCAGCGGTCCCGCGTTGAGCATTACCGGCGGGCACTGCGACAACAACCTGCTGCCCTATGACTACCACGCGACCAGCGACGGCGCGGCCGACGGCATCGAGGCGGTGCAGCATAAGACTCGCGAGATCATCAAGTACGGCGCGGATGTGATCAAGGTGTGCGCGACCGGCGGCGTGCTCTCGAAGGGCGACAACCCGCAGCACTCGCAGTACACGCTGGAGGAAATGAGAGCGATCGTTGCCGACGCGCATCGCCTCGGACGCAAGGTGGCAGCGCACGCGCACGGCGCGCAGGGCATCCTCTGGGCCTCGATGGCGGGAGTGGATTCGATCGAGCACGGATCGTACATCGATGATGCCGCCATTGCTGAGATGAAAAAGAACGGCACCTACCTGGTGCCGACCCTCTACCTGATGGACTGGTTCTTCGAGAACGCGGAGAAGATCGGCACGCCGCCGGATCTGATCGCCAAGGGGCGCGAGGTGATGCCCGCGGCGCGGAAGAACGTCGCGCGTGCGTTTGCAGCCGGGGTAAAAGTCGGCTTCGGCACGGATGCCGCCGTCTATCCGCACGGGATGAACGCGCACGAGTTCGCCGTCTACGTAAAGCTGGGGATGACGCCGCTGCAGGCGATTCAGACAGCCACGATCAACGACGCCGATCTGCTCGGCTGGTCCGACAAGATCGGGACGATTGAGCCGGGCAAGTTCGCCGACATTATTGCCGTCGATGGCGATCCGCTGGCGGACGTGACCACGTTGGAGCGGGTGAAGTTTGTGATGAAGGGCGGTGAGGTGGTGAAGAACGAGCTCAGAAGTCAAAAGTGAATGCAGAATTGGGTCCCTCACGGGGAGGCACGTTCTCGTGGGAACATTGCACGCTTGGGCTCCGCTTCTGCAACCTGACTTCCACCATCTGCAATAATCTCGGCTGTGTCCATCCAATTTCAGAATGAGGCGAGCCGAGAGGGCGGCCGATCCGGCAAGCTCTTGACATCTCACGGCGAGATTGAAACGCCGGTCTTCATGCCCGTCGGCACCCTGGCTTCCGTCAAGGGAGTTCCGCAGGACATCCTCGAAGAACTTGACGTCCAGATTCTCCTCGGAAATACCTATCATCTCTATTTGCGGCCCGGCGTCGAAACGGTGCGACGGATGGGCGGGCTGCACCGCTTCATGGCGTGGGAGCGGGCGATACTCACCGACTCTGGCGGCTTCCAGGTTTTCAGCCTCAATGAACTGCGCAAGATCACCGAAGAAGGCGTGACGTTCCGGTCGCATCTGGATGGGTCGTCGCACTTCTTCAGCCCGGAAAGCGCCATGGCGGCCCAGATCGGGCTAGGGGCGGACATCGTCATGGCATTCGACGAGTGCACGGAGTATCCAGCGCAACGGGAACGCGTGCGCGAGTCGATGGAGTTGACCCTGCGCTGGGCTGCCCGCAGCAAGGCGTATTTTGAGGCGCACAAGCATGAGGTGCCTTGGAACAGCTCTCCGCTCTCGGTGCTCAGCTCTGAGGAAAGGCCACAGCTAACAGGCAACTGGGCGCAGGGAGGACAGCACCCTCACCCCGATACGGCGATGGCCTCGCTTCACTCCTCGGGACAGCCGAATGCGCCCATCACTTCATCTGCACAGCAAGCTCTTTTTGGCATCGTCCAAGGCGGCATGGACCGGGAGCTGCGCCGCGAATCAGCGCTACGGACAGTCGAGATTGGGTTCTCCGGATACGCGATCGGCGGGCTGAGCGTGGGCGAGCCGCGGGAGTTGACCCGCGAGATCGTGGAATCGACTTTGGAGCACTTGCCTGCCGACAAGCCACGGTACCTGATGGGCGTGGGCACTCCAGAAGAGATCGAGCAGTATGCATTGATGGGCGTCGACATGATGGACTGCGTCCTGCCGACCAGGGCGGCGCGACACGGGCTGCTGTTCACGTCACAGGGGAAGGTCTCGATCAAGCAGGCCCAGTATGCGCAGGACGAGAGCCCGCTCGATCCGGCCTGCGGGTGCCGGGTTTGCCGTCGGTATTCGCGGGCGTATCTTCGGCACCTGTACGCGTCGAACGAGCTGTTGGCGCAGGTTTTGAACAGCGTGCATAACCTCAGCTATTACCTCGCCACGATGCGCCGCGTTCGGAAACGGATCTTGGCGGCCTGAGGTCCAGCAGGGGCCATGGGAGGACTGCCATGGCAAGGCCGGAAATATGCGCAATTTCGTGAGCCTTAGCCTTGACACCTGTCCGGGCCGTCCGGCATGCTATTCAGCTTGGGGAAAGGGCCCGTTTTCTTCTGAGCGGTGCCGACCGAAACCGTTGCCCTGGCCCCCCGGTTCAAGCCTGCAAGTAAGGATATCCGGCCTAGAGAAGAGAAATCCCGAAAGGCAGTTTCTGGTTGCTCATTTCGAGTTGCCCATTGCGTGCGAAATCGGAGTCCTGGCGCGGAAGATAGAGGCTGGCCGGTAGGTTCTGAAGAATCGGTGCGGCGAAAACAATGAGCTCTTGGCCTATGGAAAGCGTATTTGCGCTGTGGTTGCAGGGATCTAGCGGGTCGGGCATGTTGACGCTGGTTCCGCTGCTGTTCATCTTCGCGATCTTTTATTTCCTGTTGATTTTGCCCCAGCAACGGCGACAGAAGAAATGGCAGGCCATGCTGGGCGAGTTGAAGGCTGGCGACAAGGTCGTCACCAGCGGTGGGCTGCGCGGGACGATCATGAGCATCAAGGATGATGCGATTACGCTGCGCGTCCCACCCGACAACATAAAGTTGGAAGTCAGCCGGGCGTCGGTGGTCACGGTGACGACGGCGGAGGAAGGGAAAAGCAGTTCCTAGTTTTCGTCTCTCGTTTCCCAGCAGCGGCGCAGCCGAACTGGAAACCAGGAACGCGAAACTGCAGACTGGTCTTTATGAAGCCTCATACCTGGAAAGTAATCGTGATCCTCGTGGTGACGCTTTTGTTTCTCGCGGGTATCACCGGCATTCCGAAGGACTGGTCGGGGAATGGCCTGTTGGCCGCGGTTACCGAACGGATCCACCTCGGTCTCGATCTGAAAGGCGGCACCCACCTCATCCTGCAGGTGCAGGTCAATGATGCTGTCAATGTCGATTCCGACAACGTGATCGCGCGGCTGAAGGAAGACATGCGGGCGCGCAAGATCAACTACGCCGAGATCACGAAACCGGATCCGCTGAATCGGCCGGACATGGTGGTGGTGAAGGGTGTGCCACCCGAGCAGTCGTCTGATTTCAAAAGCATCGTCAATGACCGGTTGCCCGAATACGACCCCGCCTCGGGCGCTGAGAATTCGTGGACCGTCAGCATGAAGCCACAGGCTCTGGCGGAATTGAAGAGCCGTGCCGTCACGCAAGCGATCGAGACGATCCGGAATCGAATCGATGCGCTGGGAGTCAGCGAGCCCGTGATTCAGGAGCACGGACTGGGTCAATACCAGATTCTGGTGCAACTGCCCGGCGTGGACGATCCGGCGCGGGTGAAAGAAATCATGCAGTCGACGGCCATGCTGGAGATCCGGCAATCGCTGGATGGGCAGGCCGAGTATCCCAGCCAGGAAGCCGCATTGCAGGCGCATGGCGGGGTACTTCCTCCGGATGCTGTGCTTTTGCCCGGCAAGAGTATAGGATCGCGCCGCGATACCGAAAGCGGCCAATCATGGTTTGTCATTTCCAGAGCCTCCGCGGTAACCGGTCGCGACCTGCGCAACGCTGAACAAGGTCGCAGCGGAGACAGCGCTCAGCCAGTCGTGAAGTTCACTTTGACCGGCGAAGGGGGGCGAAAGTTTTACAGCTTCACCTCCGCTCACGTCGGCGACAGCCTGGCCGTGGTGCTGGACAACAAGGTGATGGAAGTGGCCACCATTCGCGAACCGATTCGCGATCAGGGAGAGATTTCCGGCGGGTTCACCGAGCAAACGGCAAAGGACCTCGCTTTGACGCTACGGTCGGGCGCCCTGCCGGCAAGCATCAAGTACCTCGAAGAGCGCACTGTGGGTCCCTCGCTGGGCGCGGATTCGATTCGTTCCGGCGTGCGGGCGGCGATCGTAGGCATGGTCGCAGTGCTCGTCTTCATGCTGATCTACTACCGGGGCGCGGGCATCAACGCGGACATCGCCCTGGTCCTGAACCTAATTATCCTGCTCGGATTCATGGGCTACACCGGCGCGACGCTCACGCTCCCGGGGATTGCGGGAGTGATTCTTACGGTCGGCATGGGTGTAGACTCGAACGTCCTGATTTTCGAGCGCATCCGGGAAGAACTTCGCAATGGCAAGACTCCGCCTTCAGCCGTGGAGCAGGGATTCAGCCACGCCTGGATCACGATCGTGGATACGCACGTGACCACCATTGTCTCGGCTGCGATTTTGTTCATTTTCGGGACCGGACCGGTCCGCGGATTCGCGACGACTCTGGTGTTTGGTCTGGCGGCGAATTTGTTTACGGCCGTCTTCGTTTCGCGTGTGATTTTTGATTGGATTCTGTCGCGCAAGCAGCGCGGAGAAGCACTGAGCATTTAGGGGTCGCTAGTCTTGATCGCTTTGCGACGACCAACGACAAACGACCAACGACTTTTTTAAGGAAGCAGCGTGGAATTCTTCAGAAACACGAACATCGATTTCCTCGGGAAGAAATGGTATTTTCTCGCGTTTTCGCTGGTATTCAGTCTGGCGGGAGTCTTCTCGATGCTCTTCTGGCATCATATCCCGCTCGGCGTGGACTTCCGCGGCGGCACGTTGGTTTATGTGAAGTACTCGCACACACCAGATCCGGCAGCGATTCACGCGGAACTTGATCGCGCCGGTCTGAAAAATGCTCGGGTACAGCCCTACGACAAGCCGGTATATAACCAGGTGCTGATCCAGTTGGATATTCAGGAAACCAGTGAGCAGTCGCTCGACAAGGGCAAAAACCAGATCATCCAGGCGCTGCAGAGCAACTCCCCTGCGGGGAAGCAGGATTTGAACAACGCCAGTTCTCTGACAATTGCGAACTACTTCCTGGAAAAGAACCCGCTGGGCATGGCCGCGGATGCCAATCCGCGGTACACGGAAATCGCACAGGCGATTGTGACGTTTCGCGACAAGCAGAGGGGCGGCGTGCTCGGATCCTTGGACGAACTGAAGGGCGCGGCCGATTCCGCCGTAATTGCATCTCTGCGGGATGGGTTCTTCCTTTCCGATTTTGGCGTTCGGAACGTGGAAATCGTCGGGCCGCAGGTCGGCAAGCAACTGCAGCGGCAGGCCGTTCTGGCAGCGTTTTACTCGTTGCTGGGGATGCTGGTTTACCTGGCGTTTCGGTTCGAATGGATTTACGGTGTCGCCGCGGTACTGACAGTTTTCCACGACACCTTGATCACGATCGGGGCGTTTTCCCTGCTGAACTACGAGATCTCGCTAACCGTGATCGCCGCGATTCTGACCCTGATTGGCTACTCGAATAACGACACGATCGTCGTGTTCGACCGAATCCGGGAAAACATCAAACTACTGCGGCGAGAGAGGCTCGCGGACATCGTCAACAAGAGCATTAATCAGACCCTGAGCCGAACTATCTTGACAGCGGGCCTGACATTCCTTACCGTGCTTGCTCTGTTCTTGTTCGGCGGTGAAGTGCTGCATGGGTTTAGTTTTGCCCTGGTCATCGGCATCCTGATCGGCACTTATTCGTCGATCGCGATTGCGGCGCCAATTCTGGTGGCGTACCAGGAGTGGCGTACGGACCGCGGACAGCGTCCGATTGCCATGCCGGTTCGGGCGGGGAATGGGCAAGAACGGAAAGAAAAAGTGAAGGCGTAAATTGGACTTATCTGGCGTACAATCATGGACCTGCCCGGAGAGGCAGGCTTAAGAGATAGCGGGAGCAAACGGGAAGCAGGCGGTGTCTAAAGATTATGTAGGGTCTGGTGTAGGAGAAGCCTATGTTTGAAGATAGCCTTATCGAGTCGGGGAATAGACTCAAGACCAAGCGGTTGAGCACGTCGATCCTTTCGTTCCTGCTACAGTTCCTGCTGCTGGGAGTCCTGATTCTGATCCCGTTGATTTACACCGATGCGCTGCCGAAAACGCAGTTGATGACCTTCCTGGTGGCGCCGCCACCCCCACCGCCACCACCGCCACCGCCGCAACCGACGCAGGTGCGCGTGGTCAAGCAGATTCAGAGCGATCTGCTCAATGGCCAGTTGCGCACGCCGACGAAGATTCCAGAGAAAGTGCAGATGATCAAGGAAGAAGAGGCGCCCCCGGCGATGGGAGCGGGTGTCATGGGCGGTGTACCCGGTGGAGTACCGGGAGGCTCCATGGGTGGCGTGATCGGAGGAATCGTGAATCAGACGGCCGCGATTCCCAGGGTCGCGACCCCGCAGCGCGTACGCGTATCGCTGGGCGTGTCGCAGGGCCTGCTGATCCGGCGCGTGCAGCCGAACTATCCACCCTTGGCACGCCAAGCGCGCATCCAGGGACAGGTCGTGCTGCAGGCGGAAATCAGCAAAGAAGGGACGATTCAGAACCTGCAGTTGATCAGCGGTCACCCGATGCTGGCGCCGGCGGCCATTGAGGCCGTGAAACAGTGGCGCTACAAGCCGTACCTGTTGAATGGCGAGCCGGTGGCTGTCGAGACGCAGGTGGTAGTGAACTTCACCTTGTCCGGAAGCTAAGCGCCGGCAGGTTGTGGTGGCGGAAGGCCCTCCCCGTCGACCATATCCCGGGACGGGAGATTGGGTGGTTCTTGCACCTGAGGGCGGCTCTGCCCAGGTTTTTCATAGCAGCACTGATTCGGCTCAAACCAGGGCCCGGTAACGCAGGCCCTGCGTCGGGCTTTGCCGTTCTCCATGTGCTGTTGGGGAGCGGTGCAGGACGTTTGAGGCAAGTTCAGACGAGTTTCCGAGGAGGAAAAGCAACTCATGGTAGTGAACCTAGCAGCAGTCGCACTGTGCAATCTGCACCTATTCGCCGCCTGGCTTCTCCAAGAAGGCCAGGTCGCATGGGACCCGATTTCGCTGTGGAAACAGATGGGAATTCTGGCGAAGATCGTGGTCATTATTCTCTTCATCATGTCAGGCTGGTCGATCGGCGTGATGATTGACCGCTGGATGGCGTTTAACGCCGCCCGGAATCAGTCGCGGTCCTTTGCACCGGCCGTCGCCGGCGCGCTGCGTGAAGGCAAGATCGACGAAGCGATCAAGGTCGCCGAGCGCAACAAGAAGAGTCACCTGGCTAAGGTCGTCACTGCAGGCTTGATGGAATTCAAGGCTCACCAGGACAGCCCGGGTGAAATTCCTGGCGAGACGATTGAAGCGTCGAAGCGCGCTTTGGAACGCACGGAAGCTATTGTGCACGCCGAACTGAAGCGCGGGTTGGGTGGGCTGGCCACAATCGGCTCGACAGCGCCCTTCGTGGGACTGTTCGGAACCGTGGTCGGCATTCTCAACGCCTTCCGCGGTATTCAACAGGAGAAGGCTACCGGTCTTGCGGCCGTCGCCGGCGGTATTTCGGAAGCGCTGGTGACCACGGCCATCGGGTTGTTCGTAGCCATCCCGGCCGTGATGATGTTCAACTATCTGACTGGCCGCGTGGAAGCGTTCGACGTGGAGATGGACAACTCCTCGAGCGAACTGATCGACTACTTCCTGAAGCGCCGGAGCATGCGCCGGTCCTAAGCCGCGGAGACGGCAGTCGCAGACGTGAGTTGCCGGAGCGGCGCCCCGAAGAAGGGCGCCCGCTCCTCCTCATCCAGGCGACCGACTGAGCGCAGCAGCGACGCAGGAAAGGAATCTTTATGGGAATAGCGGTACGAAACGAAGGAGCGAAGGTCAACTCCGACATTAACGTCACGCCGATGGTAGACGTGATGCTGGTGCTTCTGATCATCTTCATGGTGGTCACGCCCATGCTGCAAAAAGGTGTCAGTGTGGATATGGCCAAAGTGAACAACCCGGCACAGATGCCCGATGCCGACAAGGAAGATGCCCTGCTGGTCGCGGTCAACCGCGAGGGCAAGGTTTTCTTCGGAACCGACCCGATCGCAGTGGCGGACCTGACGCAGAAGATCAAGGACCGGCTGACCAACAAAACCGATAAGCGCGTATTCATTAAGGCGGATGCCCGCGCCAAGTTCGGATGGGTCGTCGAGGTCGTCGACAACGTTCGCGCTGCCGGCGTCGACCAGCTTGGACTTCTGACCGATCAGAAAAAGTCCGGATCCCTTGCGCCACCACCCGCTGCAACGGGCGGACAGTAGTCGAGGAGACTTACTATGGGAATGGCCGTTGGCCCGAGCGGGGGTCAGAACGCAAATATTAACGTCACGCCGCTCATCGATGTATTGCTCGTGTTGCTGATCATCTTCATGGTGATCACGCCCCTGACGCCGAAAGGCCTGGATGCGCTGGTACCGCAGCCGCCGCCGCCCAATCAGAAAGCGCCGCCTCCTACCCCGGACCGCACCATTGTTGTGCAGTTGATCGACCGCGGACCCGGACAGACGCCGGCACTCAAGATCAATCAGGACGAAGCGACCTGGGAGAACCTCCAGGGGCGACTGACCGACATCTTCAAGACGCGCGCGGAGAAGGTTATGTTCGTCAAGGGGGATGACAACATTCCCTTTGCCGACGTGGCCAATGTCATTGACATCGCGCATTCTGCCGGCGTGGATAAAGTCGGATTGATCACCGCCAAGATCGAAGCGGGCAGCTAGTCGCCTCCGGGACTTCGGTGTGAGCAGGGCGCGAACCGCAATTGCGGTTTGCGCCTCGCCTGTGCCGCATTGAACCGACGTTTCTGTTACTCAGTAAGGGAGATTCATAAAGCAATGAAAAATACTACAAAGCTGCTGGTGGCGCTGGCTGCCGCGCTCGTGCTCTTGCTCGGTACGGGCTGCAACAAGCTCAAAGCACGCGATCATCTCAATAAGGGTGTCCAGGCATATAAGAACGCGAAGTATGAACTCGCGATCGACCACTTCCAGCAAGCTGTGTCGCTGGATCCAACCCTGATCAACGCCCGGCTTTATCTGGCGACGGCCTACGCCCAGCAATACATTCCCGGCGCCGATACGCCGGACAACAACCGCATGGGCGAACAGGCAATTGACCAGTACAAACAGGTGCTGCAGGTCGATCCCAAGAACATCAATAGCGTGAAAGGTATCGCCTACCTGTACCTGCAGATGAAGAAGTTCGACATGGCGAAGGAGTACTACAAGAAGGCTTCGGAGCTCGATCCCAACGATCCTGAACCGTACTATTCAATTGCTGTGATCGACTGGACACAAACGTACCAGCCCCGGCAGGAAGAACGAGCCAAGCTGGGCATGAAACCGGAAGAGTCTCTCCCCGCCAAGGACAAGAAAGTCTGCGCCATGGTGCGAGAGAAGAACTCCGCCAACATTCAGGAAGGCATCGACAACCTGAACAAGGCGCTGCAACTCCGGCCCGACTACGACGACGCGATGGCGTACATGAACCTCATGTATCGCGAGCGCGCCGATGTGCAATGCGACGACCCGGCCGCCCGCGCGGCCGATTTGAAGGCTGCCGACGAGTGGGTTGACAAGACTATGGCCACGAAAAAGGCCAAGGCAGAAAAGCAACCAGGCGCAGGTGGCATCGTTATGGATCAGAAGCAGTAATCGTTTCGTGCAACCAATGCCCCGAGCTCCGGCTCGGGGCTTTTTGGTTTGTAGGGATGGATTATCTGGAGGGGATACGTGCCGCGTATCGAATCACCCTCTACATTGAATCACGCCCTTTCGGCGGCCATGCAATGGCAGCGCTAGACAGGTAGAATCTAGGGCGGCCCGGGATGTTCAAGAAGGTTCTGATCGCCAACCGTGGGGAGATTGCGGTGCGCGTAATCCGCGCCTGCCGCGAGATGGGAATTGCTTCGGTTGCGGTTTATTCCGACGTCGACCGTGCTTCACTGCATGTGCGCAAGGCCGATGAAGCCTATCCCATCGGCCCGGCCCCGGCGACGGAATCCTACCTGAGAATCGACAAAATTCTCGACGTTGCCCGATGTTCCGGAGCGGAAGCCATTCACCCTGGATATGGATTTCTCTCGGAGAACTCGAAGTTCGCGCGCGCCTGTGCCACGGCCGGCATCAAGTTCATCGGGCCATCGCCTGCATCGATGGAACTGATGGGTTCGAAGACTCGGGCTCGTCAGGAGATGGAAAAAGCTGGCGTACCGTTCGTTCCGGGAACCTCGCGCGGTCTTCAGTCTCAGGAAGAAGCTGCGGAGATCGCCGAAAGCATCGGGTATCCGGTGATGTTGAAGGCGGCGGCGGGCGGCGGGGGCAAGGGGATGCGCATGGTCCGTGCAAGAGAGGACTTGCGCTCCGCGTTGGAAGCGGCACAGAGCGAAGCACAGCGGTCGTTTGGCGACGACGAAGTATATATCGAGAAGGCGATCATCAATCCGCGGCACATCGAGATGCAGGTTCTGGCCGATGAGCACGGCAATACCGTCTGGCTCGGGGAGCGCGAGTGTTCCGTCCAACGCCGGCACCAGAAAGTGCTCGAAGAGGCTCCGTCGGCGATTGTTGACGCCGACATGCGCCGGCGCATGGGCGAAGTGGCCGTGAAGGTCGCCCAGGCCGCACGGTATGCCAATGCAGGCACCGTCGAATTCCTCGTCGATCAGCAGATGAATTTTTACTTCCTGGAGATGAATACACGTCTTCAGGTCGAGCATCCAGTGACGGAGCTGATCACCGGGTTGGACCTGGTTCATCTGCAGATACGGATCGCAAATGGCGAGGAGCTGCCGTTCGCCCAGGACGAAGTAACGATCCGCGGGCACGCGATCGAATGCCGCATTTATGCGGAGGATCCCGACAACAACTACTTCCCCAGTCCGGGAAAAATCACGCTACTGCTTGCCCCGTCAGGACCTGGAATCCGCCGCGACAGCGGCATGTACGAGGGCTGGACGGTTCCGCTGGACTACGACCCGCTACTGGCAAAGTTGATCGGCTACGGAACCAGCCGCGAGCAGGCAATGATGCGGTTGCAGCGAGCGCTGTATGAGTATTTTGTAGCTGGGATCAAGACAAATATTTCCCTCTTCCGGCGAATCCTGCAGGACCCGGATTTCCACGCGGCGAGAGTCGACACGGGTTATCTGGACCGCTTGCTGGGGCAACAGAGTAAGACTGATGTCGACCATGATTCAGGGCAAACAATCGCGGCGATTGCAGCCGGGCTGTTCACGATGCTGCAACCCATTTCGACCGCCGGCAGGCCCGGACATCAGACACCGGCTGTTGCCTCCAATTGGAAGCAGAAAGGGCGCACCGAGGCGATGCACTGATCGCACATGGTCTATGACGTCACAGTGGACGGAGTGAGGCGTCGGTTGGAACTGGAAGGAGCCGACGGACACTGGACGTGTCGGTTGGACGGACAATACATTTTCGTCGATGCCATCCTCACGCGACCCGACGTGCTTTCACTGTTGATAGACGGGCGCTCATTCGAGATCAAGCGGGAGCAGACGGCGACGGACCTTCATCTGTGGGTCGGCAGCCGACGCTTCGCAGTGGAGCTACACGACCCGCGCTCCCTGCGTTCACGGCGTGACGGTGCCGGTGACGAACATGGCCCCAGGAAGCTGGTAGCCCCCATGCCGGGGAAGGTCGTGCGGGTACTGGTGGAGGAGAACTCGCAAGTCGAGACAGGACAGGGAATCGTCGTCGTAGAGGCTATGAAGATGCAGAACGAGATCAAGTCCCCCAAGAAAGGCGTCGTCCAGAAGATCCTGGCGGTACAGGGCACGAACGTCAATTCTGGTGATGTTCTGGCGATCGTGGAGTAGGGCTGGTTCGATGTCCATCAGGACGGGCGCCACCGATTGGATCCGTCCAACCCCCTCTAACCTCTGTAGCATGAACGAGAAACCGTAATCCCGGGTAGCGGTACCTCCGTTATCTAAGACCTCGTCCGCTGGTGTAGATACGATGACTGGAGCAGTGGCGGAGGTGTCCATTGAAGTGGCAGCGAATTATCAGTATCGCAACGCTGGCAATCTCGGTTTTCACGCTCATCCTCGTCTTGAAGCGGCCAGCGCCTGTCGCTTCCCCGCTCCCGCCGGCTGCGATCGCGGCAAATGCACAGTCTTTTCAGGAAAAGGTGAACAAACTGGAAGAACCAAGAACATCCGGTGAACCTTCCAGCGAGGTCCGACTGACTTCGGGCGAACTGGCCGCAGCGATCGCACAAGCGACGGGTACGCTTCCGATAGCGACGGGATCCGCCCCGAGCAGCAGCGGAAGCAGTGCATCTCCCAATAGTGCTTCGACTCCTGCTCCCAGCGGAGCAATGGAGTTCCCTGGCGCGGTGCCCAACATCAAGGACTACCAGGTGTCGATGGATGGCGACATCCTGCGCGGACAGTTCCTTACCCAGATCGCAGGTAAGGACGTGTACCTGACCGTAGCCGGTCACCTCGGATCCAAAGATGGTTACGCGACGTTTGAGGCCACGGAAGTAAAGCTTGGCGACCTGAACGTTCCCGTCTCTCTGGTAAACGATGCATTGCAGAAGAAACTCACCGAGCAGCGTGACCAGTTGAAGCTCCCGGATAACGTAAAAGATGTGAAGGTCGACAATGGAGAACTGGTGTTCGTTCCAAAATAAGCCTGCAATGTGGCGAGCCCCTGCGTTCCCCGATCGGCAGAACTCGCCCTATGCAGAAACGGCCAGGCTTGTAAAGCAGAAATCAGTCTGACCCAGAAACGACGGTGTGAGCAAGATTAGAGATTTCTAATCGCCCGTTAATGGTTTTCTAATCCCCGTAGTCTCAAATCTATCGGCATGACCAACTTGCCGTTCCTGCCGAATCCCAGCCAGCGCGTTCTCGTTGCCAGTTCCAGCCCCGTCGTGCGCCAGCGGCTTCTCGAGAGTCTGCGTTCTTCCGCGCGCCGCGTCGAACAAGCCAGTGGAGGAGCGGAAGCACTTGGCCACTTGGAAAATGGCCCCTGGCAAGTGCTCTATCTCGACCGCGCGCTTTCCGACCTGAACGCCGAGGAATTGAGTCAGACGATTCAACAACGCTTTCCGGACGTTGAAGTGGTTCTCTTGGATGGAGAAAAGGGGAGCGACCTGGCAAGCCAGGACAAATTGGATTCGATCCCGGCAAGTGCTAGATCGCTGCCAGTACCGGACACGCCACTGGCTTCAAGCCCGGAGCGTCATGCTCCCTTGCCGGGGATGATCGGGCAATCGCGCAGCATGCAGCCTGTGTATCGCGGGGCGAGACTGCTCGCACGGCGTGACACGACAGTATTGCTCACGGGCCCCACGGGATCGGGCAAGGAATTGGTAGCGCGCGGGATTCACGCCTTGAGCCGGCGGGCGGCGCGGGCTTTTGTTGTCGTCAATTGCGCGGCGATTCCTGAGGCTCTCCTGGAATCGGAACTATTCGGCTACATGCGCGGTGCTTTCACCGGCGCGATGCAATCGTATGCTGGGCGCATCCAGACGGCGCATGGCGGGACCCTATTTCTCGACGAAATCGGCGAGATGCCGCTGAGTTTGCAGCCGAAGCTGCTGCGATTCATGGAGCAGAAAGAACTGCAGCGTTTGGGCAGCAGTGAAACCGTTCGAGTCGACGCCCGGGTGATTGCCGCCACCAACGCCAATCTGCAGTCCCTGATACGGCAAGGCAAATTTCGCGAGGATCTGTACTATCGCTTATGCACGTTTCCGATGGAGATTCCGCCGCTCCGGGAACGGATGGAAGACATCGCAGAGCTGGCGCAGCACTTTCTGGAGAAGTTCAGCATACGTCCTCCCGTTCCAGAACTCTCGGCAGAGGGCGAGAGGCTGCTGAAAGCGTATCCCTGGGCGGGCAATGTGCGTGAACTGCAGAACGTCATCGAACGAGCGCTGATTCTCGCCGAAGACGCGGAACTCATCGGGCCCGAACATCTACTGATGTCCGCGGGTAACGTGCACGAGCTGAAATAGGGCATCTCCCACCGTGAGGTTTCTTTTCAGGCATCTTCCGCCTAAGAGCGTTCTAAGCAGAATCGTACGGCGGCTGGCATCGGTTTTGCAGGAAATGAAGTTTCATGTCTGCATCGATACATCTGCCTCGAGTTTCCGTTGCGGATGCGGATCATCCGCTGGCGCGGGCATTTGCGTCGTTCACCGAAGCTGCTGGTTCGTTAGAACGGACTTATAGCCAGCTCCAGGCGCAGGTGGTTCAAATGCGCCAGGAACTGGAAATCACGAATCACAATTTGGCGAAAAGCCTGGCGGAGAATCAGCGGATTCGCGCGCGTTTGAACCGGATTCTGGAAGGGCTGCCCTGTGGTGTGTTGGTTATCGAGCCCGAAGGCCGGATCTCGGTCTGCAATCCCGAGGCAGAACGGCTGCTGGGTACGACGGCAGACGATGTGAAGGCACTGCCGCCGGTGCTGTCTGAGACCTTCGAGCGGGCACAGGCAAGCGGCGAGGAGCAGGAAATCTGTTGCCTTGCTCAGAACGGCACTCCGGTGGTCTGGATAGCAATACGCCATGCGCTGGTAGAGCAGGATCCAGAAAGTTCGACGTCGGTGTTCATCCTCAGGGATGTGAGCGAAGCGAAGAAGCTCGAGCAGGAGCAAGAGCAGGTACGACGGCAACAGGCGCTGGTCGAAATGTCAGCTCTGCTGGCACACGAAATTCGCAATCCGCTGGGAAGCCTGGAATTGTTTGCGGGGCTTCTCGCTGAGGCGAACCTGGCCGGAGAAAGTCAGCGTTGGGTCGAACATGTGCAGGCTGGGTTGCGCACACTGTCAGCCACGGTGAACAACGTGCTGCACTTGTACAACACTCCGAATTCCGAGTGCGCGGACATGGACGCCGGGGAATTACTGGACTGGGCCTACGACTTCCTGTTGCCGCTGGCGAAACAGGCGAAAGTGGAGATTCAGGTTGTCAACGGGTTGCGCAGTGTGATCGTTCGTGCTGACCGGCACCGGCTGGAACAGGTGTTGCTCAATCTGGCCCTGAATGCTTTTCGGTTCATGTCGGGTGGTGGTTGGCTGAACATCCGCGGTGACGATCGGCAGGACGGAATCGAGATTGTTGTCGAAGACACGGGGCCAGGCATTGCACCTGCTGACCTTCCGCGCATCTTTCAGCCCGGATTCAGCACTCGGCCAGGGAGCTGCGGCTTAGGGCTGGCGGTTTGCCAACGGATCATCGAGCAGCACGGCGGAACGATCGAGGCGGAGAACTGTCTCGGATATGGGGCCAGGTTCCGACTTCGGCTGCCGGCAAAGGGGGCTATGGCATGAAGCGGTTGCTGATCGCGGATGATGATGCCGGGATGCGGGCAGCATTGGAAACGCGCTTCGTACAACGCGGCTGGCTGGTGGATGTAGCTGCGAATGGCACGGAGGCGCTGAGCAAGTTTCGGCAGCATGCGTACTGTCTCGTAATTACGGATATCCGGATGCCAGGGCGCGATGGCTTCGAACTGATGCGCGCTGTCCAGGCAGCTTCGCCCCGCACGGCCGTGATTCTTCTGACCGCGTACGGGTGCGTCCCCGACGCCGTGGATGCGATCCGCAATGGTGCGTGCGACTATCTCGTCAAGCCGGTCTGCTTTGAGCAGCTGGAACACGCAGTCGACCACGTTCTATGTCGGGCTCAGGCCGAGAGCAAGGATACCGAAGCCCTGATCGGACATTCAGCGATATGGCAACAGACGCTCGAACGGGCGCGGCAGGCGGCGACGAGCGATGCCGACATTCTGATCGAAGCGGAAAGCGGCACGGGGAAGGAGCTGGTCGCCCGGATGATCCATCGGCTCAGCGCTAGGAAGACGGGACCATTCGTCGCGCTGAACTGCACGGCATTTCCTGAATCCCTGCTCGAAAGCGAACTGTTCGGGCACGCCAAGGGCGCATTCACCGGCGCCGTCGGAGCGCGTCCGGGAAAGTTCGAGATGGCGAACGGCGGAACCCTTCTGCTCGACGAAGTGGGAGAAATGCCGTTGCCTCTGCAACCCAAGCTGCTGCGGGCGTTGCAGGAACGGGAGTTCGACAAGCTCGGTTCCGACCACACGGTGCGTGTCGATATCCGGGTCATCGCCACCACGAATCGCCCGCTGCAAACGGCGGTCGCCGAGAACCGATTTCGGGCGGATCTCTTTTACCGGCTCAATGTTGTCCCCCTCGCCTTGCCGCCGTTGCGGGAAAGGGTAGAAGACATCTCTGAACTTGCCGGACACTTTGTCCGTCTCTATGCCCCTCCGCGAAGCAACGTGCGACTGTCGGAAGAGCTCATCGTGCAACTGAAGCAGCAGTCCTGGCCGGGCAATGTTCGCGAACTTTCGAATTTCATCCGCCGGGCAGTGGCGCTTTCGCACGGCGGGGAAATCGGCGTGGAGGCCCTCCATCACAGTCAGCCCACAACGGCAAGCACGCGGGGCCTGGAGTGCAGGCCAGGGCTCTCGCTGGGTGACATGGAGCGCCAACTGCTGGCGATGACGTTGGAAGCTACGGACGGCAACCGCTCGCGGGCAGCCGAGATGCTAGGGGTGAGCCTGCGCACGGTGCGAAACAAAATCCGTGAATACGGACTGCCGCCAAGGAGCAGCTATGTCCATGATTGACACGCCGTTGATGCGGGGGCTGGAGCGGGCGCTTGATATCAGCGCATTCCGGCATCAGGTGATCTCTGCAAACCTGGCCAACATTGACACTCCTGGATACCACACGCGTGACCTTCGTCCTTTTGCAGGCGAACTGCAGCGCGCCATGAGCAGTGAAGAGACGCTGTTCACGCCAATGGCGCGTGAAACGCGGGGACTGCTCGAGCGCCCGGATGGAAACAACGTCAGCGTCGAACGCGAATCGCTCTTGCTGGCGCAGAATCAGTTGCGCTTCCAGACAGCCGTGCAGCTCTTGCGGGCAGAATTCCGCCGGCTGTCAGAAGCGATCAACGAAGGGAGCGCGCGATGAACCTCTTTGGAATGCTCGAATTGAGCGGGTCCGCATTGGGAGCCGAGCGGCAACGTGCGGAGGTGGTCGCCAGCAATATGGCGAATGCGCAGACCACGCGCACGCCCGCAGGGGGCCCCTACCGGCGGCAAATGGTGGTGTTTCAGTCGCAGCGCATGCCGCGATTTTCGCTAGCACTGGCAGGTGGGCATCGGGAAGTGTCTGCAGCGGTGCGCGTGGCTGCCGTACTCTCCGACACGCGCGCGCCGGTGTTGCGTTTCGAACCCGGCCATCCGGATGCCGACAAGCAAGGATATGTGGCCTACCCACAGGTGGATCCCATTGAGGAAATGACTGACTTGCTGGGAGCGGTGCGGGCCTACGAACTGAACGCCTCGGCGATCCAGGCAACCAAGGGCATGATTCAACAATCGCTGGACCTGCTGCGATAGGACATACGGGTCGGCGCGATCCGGGAGGAGTCACCATGAGCAACTCGATTTCGCCGGTACGAATTTTGCCGGTCGATCTCAGTCCAGGGCGAACACGACCCACAGACGGCGGCAAGTTTCTTGAGACCTTGCAGCAAACCATGGACCAGGTTCAGGAAATGCAGGGTGACGCACAAAACAAGGTCGCGGAACTGCTCAACGGAAGTGGCGCTGACCTCCATAGCGCCATGATCGCCGTCGAGAAAGCCGACTTGTCGTTCCAGCTCATGATGCAGGTACGTAACAAGATCGTCGCGGCGTATCAGGAAGTGTCACGCCTGCAGTTCTAGGTTGGCGGCGCCTGCGTGATCTGTGCGTACCGGGATAGATCGAACCAAGGAGCGGCAAAGTATTGGCGAGCGGCGTCGATCAAATTCAGGAATTCTTGCGCGGCCTGAGCCTCAAGCAAAAGGCCATGATGGTCGGCGGCGCAGCCCTGGTCGGACTCACGCTATGGTTTTTTGTCGGACTCTTCGACAAGGCCAAGTATGTGCCCCTCTATTCCGGTCTGCGCCCACAAGACGCACAGGCGATGGGCAGCCGGCTGGCCGCGAAGAACATCCCCTATGAACTGTCGCCCGACAGCTCGACTCTGATCGTCCCTTCGGAAAAGCTTGATACGGCTCGGATCGAGACGGCATCCCAGGGCCTGCCACGCAATGCCCGGCTGGGATTCGAACTGTTTGACACGCCCAACTGGGCCGGGTCCGACTTCAGCGAAAAAGTGAACTACCAGCGGGCTCTTGAGGGCGAACTGGAACGCACCCTGCAGACGTTAAGCGATGTCGATGCCGTTCGCGTGCATCTGGTCATGCCCCGCGAGTCTCTGTTCAGCGAGCAAGAGCACGAGGCCAAGGCAGCCGTAATCGTCAAGACACGAGGCGGAAGCCTGCCGCGTGAAGCGCAGCAGGCGATCCCCCAACTGGTAGCGAGCGCCGTGGATGGATTGAAACCAGAGAACGTGACCGTCGTAGATGCCGACACGGCCGCTCCGCTGGTCGCCCGGCACGGTCCGAATGGCCGCTCATCGTACGAGTCGGACGAGGAACTGGCGGCTGCGGCCGTACGCGCAATCGAGCCGGTTGTGGGGCCCGAGCATGTCCGAGCCAGCGTCCACGTCGACTATGACTTGAGCACGAGTGAAGACACTTCAGAAGTTTACGATCCGAAGACGACAGCCACGCTTACGCAACAGCACTCCGAAGAACAGGCGGGAGGCGGGGCACCCGCCGGCGTGCCCGGAACGGCTTCGAATGTTCCCGGAAGCGGCGCGCCCAATGCTGCGATTGTGCCTGCGCTGGACAGTCAATCCTCGAAATCGGAGAGCACTACGTTTGCCGTGAGCAAGAATGTCCGGCACGTCATGCAACCGGCTGGGCGCGTGCGGAGAATCACGGCGGCCGTGCTGGTGGACGATGCCATCGACCTCAAGAATGAGAACGGGAAAACGACAAGCACGCGGCGCAAACGAACGCAGGAGGAAATGACAGCGATCGAAAAACTGGCCCGGGCCGCGATCGGCGTTGACGACCAACGCGGTGACCTGCTGGCAATCGAGAATCTTTCGTTCCAGACACTGCCGGTCGAAACACCATCGGGCCCGGACAAATGGGACCGGCTGCGGCGCATCTTGAAGCAGTACGGCAGCGTCCTGCGATATGTCGGAATCACGCTGCTGTTTCTGATCGTGTATGCGTTCATTCTGCGTCCGGTAAAGAAGCAGGCACTCGACGCCCTGCGGCAGATTCCGGCACAACTGGC